>JACDJA010000152.1_pt1 | contig 94055 bp, 77 predicted proteins | sample 7449241 | NCBI WGS metagenome assembly JACDJA01 (sample SAMN14253289, study PRJNA609438) | sludge metagenome | isolation source: initial anaerobic sludge | collected 2018-12-20 | reverse complement strand
GTCGATCATCCGAAGCATCCTCCAGCGCCTCCAACCGTGGGGTAACAACCCTCCGTGGACGGCGAGAAGATAGGTCAGTAAGGTGCCGGATGGCGACAGAATTTAGAGAGGATTGGCGACAAAATTTAGGGAACGCACAACAGTGTAATCGCCGACGCTCTCGCCTCGATCGACTGGCCTGGATGGCGTGACGGCCAGCGGAGCGAACCGCGGGTGAGGTAACGCGAGCGCTCCGAATCGAGATCGCCTGGAGGAGTCGTTCCGCGTCGGGAGATTCAGCCGAGCCGGAGAGGGTGATGGGTTTCCTGTGTGCGCCGTCGCTTGCGAGCGCTACATTTGCGCGTCGCAGTCCCCGGGCTCATCTTTATACTGATGACGACATTCCAGTGACTCCCCGCCCCGCGCTCCGAGCGTGAGGCGTCACTTGTCGCGGCCCTCAACCCCTTCAGGATGACCCGGCTTCTCCCCTTCGCTCTGGCAGCCAGCGCGACGATCTTCGCGGCCCTGCCAGGCCAGGCGCAGACCCTCGACTCGCTCACCATGAACGGATTCGCCTGGCGCGAGATTGGCCCGGCGAACTTCGAGGGACGCGTCTCAGACATCGTGGGCATTCCCAGCCCGTCCCGGACTTTCTTCGTCGCCGCCGCCGGCGGTGGCATCTGGAAGACCACCAACAGCGGCATCAACTACCGCCCCGTCTTCGAGAACGAGCGCGTCGTCTCCATGGGCGCCCTGGCCATCGCGCCCTCGGACACCATGCAGGTGTGGGCCGGCAGCGGCGAGCAGAACTCGCGCAACTCCATCGAGCCTGGCGGCGGTCTCTACAAGAGCACCGACGGTGGACTGACATGGAAGCTGGTCGGCCTGGAGAAGACCGAGCATATAGGGCGGATAGCCGTCCATCCGACAAATCCGAACGTCGTCTATGTCGCGGCACTCGGCGCGCTCTGGCGCACCAACCCCGAGCGCGGTCTCTACAAGACCACCGACGGCGGCAACAGTTGGCAGTTGATCAAGAAGGTCAGCGACCGCGCGGGCTTCGTCGACGTACAACTGGATCCGAAGAACCCCGACGTGATCTGGGCTTCCAGCTACGAGCGCATTCGCGGCCCATACTTCCTGAACAGCGGTGGACCGGGCTCGGCCCTCTGGAAGTCGACCGACGCTGGCGCGACGTGGAGCGAGATCAAGGGCGGCGGCTTCCCGGAGACCATGAAGGGCCGGATCGAGGTCGCGATCTTCCCGCAGAATACCGACATCGTCTACGCGCAGGTTGAGGCCGACTCGGTACGTGGCCTCAAGCCGGCCCCCGGTACGCCGGCGCAGAAACTGGCCAACGGCCTCTATCGCACGACGGACGGCGGCAGGACGTGGGAGAAGATGAACGACGCCAACACGCGCCCGTTCTATTACTCACAGGTCCGGGTGCATCCCACCAACCCGGACCGCGTCTGGTTCTCGTCCACTCCCGTCCTCGTCAGCAACGACGGCGGCAAGACGACGCAGACGGCGACCGTCGGCATCCACGTCGACCACCACGCCATGTGGATCGACCCCAACGACCCCGAACGCATGGTCGTCGGCAACGACGGCGGCGTTTCGGTGACTTACGACGGCGGTGGCAACTACGACTTCGGAGCGATCCTCCCGATCTCGCAGTTCTACAACGTCAGCTTCGATTACGACGTGCCCTACACCGTCTGTGCCGGAGCGCAGGACAACGGTAGCTGGTGCGGCCCCAGCCAGCGCAAGAACGGCAGGATCACCAACTCGGACTGGTTCATGTTCCTGTTCGGCGACGGTTTCGTCACCCAGCAGGATCCCACCGATCCGAACATCATCTATGGCGAGTCGCAGGGCGGCAACATTGCCCGTTTCGATCGTAGCACGAGCGTCAGCACGCGTCTCGTGAAGCCCGACTGGCGTCCGCTCTACACTCAGTGGGAGGACTCACTGGTCGTCGCTCGCGGCGACACCACGCAGCCGGCCAGCCGTGACCTCCAGCGCCGCCTGGATGCCTTCCGAGCCAACCAGGTTGCCGACTCGGCGCTCAACAACATGCGTTGGAACTGGAACACGCCGTACATCCTCTCGCCACACAACCCGCAGGTGCTCTACGCTGCCGGCAACCGCGTCCTGAAGAGCACGAAGCGCGGCGACGATCTCTACCCGATCTCGCCGGACCTGTCGAAGAAGCAGTGGGCGAAGATCGATACGTCGATCACCAGGACCGGGGGCATCACCCTGGACGCCACCGGTGCCGAGACCTATGGCACCGTGGTCTCCCTGGCCGAGTCGCCGCTCCGTCCGGGCTACCTGTACGCCGGCACCGACGACGGCAACGTCTGGATGACGATCAACGACGGCGCGAACTGGGAACAGATTCCGGCGGCGCGCTTCCCCGGCCTGCCGGCCGCTGGCGCATACGTCAGCGAGATAGAACCATCGTACGCTGATCCGAATACCTTCTACATCTCCTTCGACAACCACCGCGTCGGTGATTTCGGGGTCTACCTCTACAGGACCACGGACGGCGGGAAGAGCTTCCGCTCGCTGGCGGCGAACCTGCCCACGGGCGGGCCGGACTACGTCCACGTGATCAAGGAAGACCCGCACAACCCTGACCTGCTGTTCGTCGGCACCTCGGTGGCCGTATATGTCTCGCTGGATCGTGGAGCATCGTGGCAGAGGTTCATGAAGAACATGCCGACGGTGCCCGTCTACGACCTGAAGATTCACCCGCGTGACCGCGAGCTCATCGCCGCCACGCACGGCCGGGGAATGTGGATCGTGGGTATCGCGCCGCTGGAGCAGATGGCTGGTGCGAAGCTGCAGACAGTGCTGGCCAGCACGGCTCACCTCTTCGAGCCGGTCACGGCCCGGCAGTTTGCCCACCCCACGACGCCCAGCGTGAGTCCCAGCGGTCCCGGCCACCAGTGGTTCGTGGCCGAGAGCCCGACATACGGCGCCGAGATCAGGTACCGCATCGGCGGTAGCGCCCAGCCGGAAGCCAGCGCTCCCGCGCCGGCAACGCCTGGTGGGCGGGCCCAGCGCCCGCAGGCTCGCATCGTCATCACCGACGTCAAGGGTGACACGGTGCAGACGCTGAATGGACCGGCGACGCCCGGCCTGCACCGCGTGACCTGGAACTACAGCTACCGTCGCAGCGCCGAACGTGCACCACTCTCGCCCTCACAGTTGCGTGACAGCATACTCACCGCGCGGCGTCGGGCGGTGGTACTCGACTCGCTGGAGAAGGCAGGCACCTTCCCCGCGCCGATCGTGGTGCAGCTTCGCGCCGCGCTCTCGGGAGGCGACATGAGCGCCCTGTTCCGTGGTGGTGGAGGTGGCGGCCGCGGCGCCGCTGCGGGCGGGTGGAACCCACGGCCGGGTGAGGGACCGGTGACTCCGCCCGCCGGCACTCGCCCGGCGGGCCAGGCGCCCGCACCAGGACAGCAGATGGACATGGCGGCCGCTCTCGAGTCGTTCCCGGGTGGATTCCGTGCCCTCCAGGCGCTGCTCCAGCCCCCGGGCGTCATGTCGCCGGGCTTCGGAGGCTTTGGTGGCGGTGGGGCTTCAGGCGCCGACACTGGCGATTATCTCGTCACTCTGGACGTTGGCGGAGTGAAGTCACAGCAGGTGCTCAGGGTCATCGGTGCGCCGGGTGGCGACCAGGGTGGCTCGCGTTTCCAGGAAGAGGAAGGGGAAGACCGGCGCTGAACGGCGATTCCGCTCCTGATCACTCGAACTGCCACATCGCCAACGCGGTGTGGCAGTTCGCCTTTCAGGGTTCGATGCTAGTTGCTTCCACGATTGGGGCCGGCTACCTTTCGCCTTCTCGCCAGCAGAATATCGGGGCGGGAGTTATTGAAGGGAGGGATGGCCGAGAGGCTGAAGGCACCGGTTTGCTAAACCGGCATAGGGGGTAACTTCTATCGAGGGTTCGAATCCCTCTCCCTCCGTTCTCACTGTTACAGTTCCGGGGACCATGGACGGGCAGGATCGCCCGCTCCTCTGGTCCCTGGTTCCGTTTCACCCCTGCCAGATCTGGTATTCCCGTGAGCACTCCTCCGCGCCTTCGTTTCGCCCCTTCGCCCACCGGCGACCTCCACGTGGGCGGAGCCCGCACTGCCCTCTTCAACTGGCTCTACGCTCGCCATAACGGCGGCCAGTTCCTGCTCCGCATCGAGGATACCGACCGGGCGCGGAGCACCGACGAGAGTACACGTGCGATATTCGATGGCCTCAGCTGGCTCGGCCTCACCTGGGACGAGGAAGTGGTGTACCAGGGCGCCAACCTGGCCAGGCATCAGGCCGATGCCCTTCGCCTGCTGGAGAACGGCTCCGCCTACCGCTGCTTCTGCACGCCAGCCGAGTTGGACGAGCGGCGAAAGGAAGCGGAGGCGCGGAAGGATGCGTTCCGTTACGACCGTAGATGCGACCGCCTGGATCCGGCGGAGGTGGAAAGACGGGTAGCGGCCGGCGTACCCCACGTGCTCCGCTTCCGCGTCCCCGACGGCAGCACCGAGTGGGATGACATGGTGCACGGTCGGATCGCCTTCCCGAACAAGGACATCGAGGACTTCGTCATCCTCCGTTCGGACTCCACGCCCATCTACAACATGGCGGTCGTCTCCGACGACATCGCCATGCGCATCACCATCGTCATGCGCGGCGACGACCATATCTCCAACACTCCCAAGCAGATCCTGCTCTACTCCGCGCTGGGCTCGCCGCTGCCACGCTTTGCCCACCTGCCCATGATTCACGGCACCGATGGCAAGAAGCTGAGCAAGCGTCATGGGGCCACCGCGGTAGGCGATTACCAGCATCTCGGCATCCTGCCGAGCGCCATGCGCAACTTCCTCGCCCTGCTCGGCTGGTCCCCGGGCGGCGACCTGGAAGTGATGATGCTCGACGAACTCGTGGAACGATTCGGCGAGGACGGGCTGTTGAAGAAGGCGGCAGTGTTCGATCCGAAGAAGCTGGAGTGGATGAACGGCCAGCATCTCTCCATCCTGCCGGTGGAGGACGTGGCCCAGTGGGTCATGCCGGCCCTCATTGCCGCCGGACTGGCAACAGCCTCCGAGCTGGCCGAACGACACGACTGGTTCATCCTGCTGCTGGAGTTGCTGAGGGTGCGCTCGCGGACGATCGACGACGTCGTGCGGCAGGCAAGGCCATTCCTGGTGGAGGAGATCACCTACGACCCGGACGCTACCGCGAAGCAGTGGAAGGACGCGGCCCACACGATAACGCTCCTCAGCGAGACGCGGGACCGCCTGGAGGCGCTGTCGGACTGGTCTCCGGAACCCATGGAGGAGGCGCTCCGTGAACTCGCCGAGTCCCACGGCATCACGGCTGGCAAGCTGTTCCAGCCCATGCGGGTGGCGCTCACCGGACTGGCCGTGAGCCCGGGGATCTTCGACGTCCTGGTAATGCTGGGGAAGGAGCGTTCGCTCGCCCGGCTGGAGGCCGCGGTGGCATCACTCGAGCGTGGACAGACTGACTGAGAGAGGTGTGGAACCGGGGCGACGGAAACATATGGTTCTGTAAACTTTTGTGTGGTACGGACTTCCGGCGCCTCCCATGCTTGACCGAGCGGCCTCTCGACGCGACATTGGCATTCCAGAACGCCACCTGGACCACCTCTTCAGTAGCCGGATCAACCGCTCGTCACGCGCCCATGCCAGCAACCCTGGACGCATTCGCGAATGCTCGAGCGAAGCTGACTGGGATGGCCTGCCTGCATGACGAGGACGCGATGACGCAGCCACTGACGGCAGTCGAGCGACGGGTCTACCACTATCTACTCGACTTCACGGCCGAGAACACCTTCCAGCCGAGTATTCGCGAGATCGGCAAGCAACTGCAGATCCGGTCGACGAAGACTGTTTCGGATCTTCTCCAGTCGCTTGCCGACAAGGGGTTCATCGAGCGTGACGGTTCACGCTCTCGAGGTGTGCGGCTGCTGGGTTTTTCCGGACTCCCGGGCGCCAGGCCAGTTCCGTACTACGGACGCGTCAACGCTGGCGAGCCGGCGCTCCTTCCCGAGAATCGTGACGGCTACCTTGCCATGGAGCGACGCTTTCTTCCCAGCGACTCCACCTTCGCGCTGAGGGCCAGGGGCGACAGCATGACCGGCTCGGGGATTCTGGATGGTGACTACGTGCTCATCGATCCCGCCGCCACTCCAGCGGAGGACGCGATGGTCGCCATGCGAGTCGGTGAAGGGGTGATTTTCAGGAGCCTTTCGCACGAGAACGACCGGATCGCCCCGACGGCATCCAACGCCAGGGTGGATGAGGAGCGAACTCCGCGCGACTCGGGCACGGACATCCTGGGTGTCGTCTGCGGGGTGTTCCGGGCCTTCCATGACACCGGCGCATCACTGGATCAGGCGCAGGTGAGCGGAAACCTGGTCGGCGAAGGGCCCACGCCTGCGCCTGACGACAGCGGGATCACGCCGCGCACGATCAATCCCCTGCCCTACCCCGACCGGCCGACGCTCGTTTACTGACGACGCGGAGCGCTGCGGTGGGCCGCAGCCGGGAGAGTATTCGCGGATTCCCCAATCACGCGGAAGGGCGAGGCGTCAACCCCCCGGGGGAGCCTCGGCCGCGGCGGCAGCTATGGCGGCACGGCGAGCTGCCCGCTCACGGTCCTTGCGCTCACGAATGCTCTTCACGACATCCTTGAAATCGGTGTCGTTCCGGCGGCGCAGGGCCTGCTCCTCCAGCTCCTGGCGAACACCGCTCATGCGACGATTCTCCGCCATCGCGATCGGGTTTGCCTGTTGATTGAGTGGCAACAACCCGAGGACGGCGGTAGGCAGCGAGAACTTGCCCAGCCTGATGAATTTCTCGTCGATGCCGTACTTCTGGCCATCCTTCTCGAACGTCCAGTCGCCGGGGCGACGCCGGAGCGCTTCCGCGGCGGCAGAGTCTCGAAGAGGTCCGAAGTCGGCGACGATCATGCTGTCGATCCGCTGTACGGTGGATCGCGGCATTCCTGGTCGCGGCTCGGAGCGTGTCCATACCCGCGGGTCGGAGAAGCTGGGCACCAGCCCACCCATCCCATCGCCACGGGCGTTTCCGCGTCCAGTTCCATCGCCCGTGCCCGCGCCACCGGCACCTGCCTCCTGCCCCGGAGCGGGGGCAACGGGCGTCCTCACGCCATCCGGGATCACCATTGGTGCCTGTGGCCGGGGTGCCTCGACGGACGGCGTCGGCGGCTGCTCGGGCGTCGCGTCCGGTTCCGGTTCCGGCGTCGGTCGACCGCCACCTTCCGCACGGCCATCGCCGTCCGGTCGTGCAGCGATGTACGTCACCCGCTCAGCGGCGACCTGATCGACCGCCGGGCGGAACATGGCGTCGAAATCCACCGGAAGGGTGAGCACCCAGATGAATACCACGGCGAGCGCACCATGAATGACCAGCGATACGAGCAACGCTCCGCCTGGACGGCGCGGTGGCGGCGTGCCGGGCGTCCTCCTGCTGAGCGTTTTCCTGCTGGTCATCGCATCACTCCTGCGGTCAACTGATGGTGTCTGCACGGTACGGGGCTGGTTGTACCCCTCAGGTCAACCTCATGGTCCATGCCGGAGCAGCGGGTGAGATCAGGTTGACGCGGCATTCAGCCGGGACCGACCACCGTATTCGTGATCCTGCTCAGCCCCTCCACCTCCACCTCCACCAGGTCGCCAACCTCGAGCCGGCCAACCCCGGCCGGCGTACCGGTAGCCACCACATCCCCCGGCTCCAGGGTCATGATGCGTGAGGCGTAAGAGAGCAACGTGGGAATGGAGAAGACCATGTCGGCGCTGTGGCCTCGCTGACGCTCCTCGCCGTTCACGCGAGTGACAACGGTCAACCCATCCAGCGCTGGCACCCCGGATGATGGTTCGCCTATGGGGCAGAAGCTGTCGAATCCCTTCGCCCGCGTCCACTGACCATCGGTCTTCTGGAGATCACGTGCCGTGACGTCGTTGACGGCGACGATTGCCCTGACCGCACGCGCGGCCTCCTCCTCACCCGCGTTGCGCAGGCGGACTCCGATGATGACGCCAATCTCGCCCTCGTACTCCACCTGTCCTGAAACTGCCGGAAGGACGATGGGCTGTCCATCGGAGATGATCGCGGAGGACGGCTTGAGAAACAGCAACGGCTCCGCTGGCACCTGATTGCCCAGTTCCTGCGCGTGAGCACGATAGTTTCGACCGACACAGAGAACCTTGCCGGGGCGGGGCTGGACTGACATGTTCGTAGGGTTGGAGAGAACGTTGGCGACCTCATCATACTAGCTTCGCGCACCTGCCGGGCGCGAGCCTGTAGCTCCACCCCTCGCTCCTCTACCGTCACCGGCACGGCCCACGCCCGCCGGCAAGTCATGCCCGGGGGCGTGAGCCGGTCAGCTCTCCGGATGATGGTTCGTGAAGAAGTCGATCACTTCCACCAATGCTTCAGGCCATGGTCGTGTCACACGACGAGCTGGTGGCAGCGCAGCCAGCAGGGCGCGACCGTAAGGCTTGAGTACGACGCGGGGATCCGCCAGTACCACGACCCCGCGATCGGCGGCCGTGCGAATGAGCCGGCCGAAGCCCTGCTTCAGTCGCAGCGAGGCGTGCGGCAACATGTACTCCGTGAACGGATCGCCACCGCGCGCGGCAATCGCTTCACACTGGGCAGCGGTGACCGGCTCGGTGGGCACTCTGAACGGGAGACGACCGATGACCAGGCCGCGCAGCGCCTGCCCGGGCACGTCCACTCCCTCCCAGAAGCTCGCCGTACCCAGCAACACGGCGCGCCCCGATTCACGGAATCTGCGTAGCAGCGCGTCGCGTCCATCCTCCCCGTGGACCAGCAGTGGCCAGCGTCGGTCCTGCCCGCGCGCACGCAGCTCGGCGGCCGTCGAGCGAACGTCGCGATGGCTGGTGAAGAGCGCGAACAGGCCGCCGTCCGACGCCGTGGCAAGGTCGATGATGATGCGCGCTACCTGCAGCCCATGCGCGGCTGGATCCACGTTGGGGGCAGAGGAGTCGGTGGGCACCACCAGCAGCGCCTGTCGCTCGTAGACGAATGGTGACGGCAGGGTGCGGGTGAGGGGCTCGTGCGCCGGGTCAGCCAGTCCGAGCCTGCCGGCCAGGAAGTCGAACCGGCCGTTCGTGGCGAGGGTGGCACTGGTGACCACCGCCGTGGTCACCTGCCTGAACAGGTCGTCGCGGAGAATAGGTGCGAGGTCGAGCGGCACCGCGGTCACGCCGATGTTGCCGTCCCTTCCCCTCACCTCGATCCAGCGCACGCTTGGCGGGGCTTCCCGGGACGGGCGCAGGGCCAGTTGGAGCCCGGCTCCCGCAGTGGCCAGACGCCTCACGACGCCGCGCACCTCATTGAGCAGAGGGGCCAATTCCTCCTCTCTCTTGTGATCGGTCTCCAGTCGGTCACGGACCAGGCGGAGTCCCTCTGCCAGCAGTTCGATCTCGCCCAACAAGTCGCCAAGAGCCGCCTCCAGTCCCGCCTTCCAGGCCCGATGGCTGGCGAATTCATCGGTGAGACGAAGCACCTGGGCATCGCTTTCCTCGAGCACCGTTCGAAGAAGGTCGAAGAGAAGATCGCTCCTCTCGCGCGCCGCGTGAACCGACGGCGCCAGCCGTCCGTGTACGAGATCCAGACTCGCGGTGCTGAGAAGGTCATCCTTCACCTCCAGCCGCTCCACGAGCGCGCTGAGAAGACCCCTCCCCTTCCTCTCCAAGCGCGCGAAGAGTCGGTGGAGTGCACGCCTGGTCACCGTCGCGCCCAGGTGCGCTGAAGCCGCATCCTCCAGGTGGTGACCCTCATCCACGACCAGCCTGGTATACGACGGCAGCACGGCGGCGTCGCTCCAGTTCTGCGTCGTCCGACGGACAGCCACGTCCGACATCAGCAGGTGGTGATTGACCACTATGATGTCCGCCTGCGCGGCGACTCGGCGGGCCCTGAAGAGGAAGCACCGGTCGAAGTACGGACACTTGGCACGGTGGCAGAGATCCGCCTCGGCGGCCACCTCGTCCCAGACTTCCGATCGGGGCGGCGTCGCGAGATCAGCCACCGTGCCGTCATCGGTACGTTCGGCCCACGCGGCGATGGTTGCCAGCTCTCTCCCCATGCCGTCATCGAGTAGCGACGTGCCTGCCAGTCGCGCCTGCTCGAGCCTGAAGAGGCAGAGATAGTTGCGCCACCCCTTGAGCAGGGCGAAGCGAACCGGCTGGTCGCTGAGGGCCGTCTGGAGGAAGGGCAGATCCTTCCCCACCAACTGCTCCTGGAGGTTGATCGTATTGGTGGAAACCACCGTACGCTCCTGGTTTGCCGCCGCCCAGCGGAGCGCCGGAACGAGATAGCCGAGTGACTTGCCCACGCCGGTCCCCGCCTCCAGAAGTCCCACCCCACCGTCGTTGTAGAGCCCGGCAATCAGCGCCGCCATCTGCTGCTGCCCCGGTCGCGCCTCGTAGTGCGGGAGCTGGGCGGAGATCGCTCCATCCGGGCCAAGTACGGCGGCCACGGCTTCCGTGTCGAGCATGGTGACTTCCACCAGCGGCGGCACCTCGACGACGACGTAGAGGTCGGTCACGTCGTTGTCGACGATGCCGAAGCCCACACCCTGTTCGTAGATGCGGCCGGCGACATCCAGGTCTGCGCTGGATGGCTCCAGCCAGCCCGAAGGATGGTTGTGGAGCAGCATCTCACCGGCTGCGGCAAAACCGGGGAGCGCCAGAACGGATCGGGAATCACCCCGCGCCACGGTTCGAACCGCCTTCACCACACCGTCGGAATCCATCGTACCCACGAAGCACACCTCGCGCCCCCCGGCCAGGCGGATCGCGGCGCGCATGGCCGATGCAGCGGCCTGTGAGACGCGGGCCAGCGAGGTGTTCACTACGTCTTCAACGGCTTCTTCTTGGCCGCCGGAAAGAGGACGTTGTTCAGGATCAGGCGGTAGCCCGGCGAGTTCGGGTGCAGGGCCAGATCGGTCGGGGCAGCTCCTATGCTGTGCTGGGGATCCTCCGGATCGTGCCCGCCCAGGTAGGTCCAGCTACCCTTGCCATAGTCACCATGAATGTACTTCACCCAGGGTGCGCCTTCCTCGTAAGCCAGGACCGTGCCCGCCGGCTTCAGCCGCGACTTCATGAAGCTGGTGGTAACTCCATAGAAATCGGCGATGACGCCGCGGTGATTCTGCACCAGCATCGACGCGACCGGATCGAACTTGGCGGAGAACGAGAAGAGGGTGACCGCACCCAGCGGCTGTCGGCGGCCCGGGACGTTCACCTGATGACCGTCGATGTCGCTCTGCGAGTTCACGAACGGTGACGGCTCCACCTTCGCGTCACGGAAGGCCAGGGTCCGTGTCCAATCCATGCGCTGGTTCGCGTCCACCGCTATCGGAGTACCGTCGGCGTATGGAGCGGCAATGTCCACATTGCGGCCGGCAATGGCCAACTCCAGTGTTTCGGTCGCACCGCACATGGCAAAGAGGAACCCTCCGTCCTGGACAAAGAGCCGTATGCGCTCGGCCACTGCCTTCTTCAGTTCGGGAATGTTGGCGAAGCCAAGTTGCCTGGCCTGACGGAGATTGTCGTCGCGCTGGGTGATGAACCAGGGCGCGTCACGGTAGGTCATGTACAGCTTGTTCAACTGCCCCGTGAAATCCTCGTGATGGAGGTGCAGCCAGTCGTACCTGGACAGATCACCGTCCAGTACCTGCGGGTCCCAGACCTTGTCATACTGTATACCGGCATAATCGAGCGCGAGCGTCACCGCGTCGTCCCATGGCGGTGCCTCGGGCGGAGTGTAGATGGCGATGGTGGGCGCCTTCTCCAGCGGGACCGCATCCATGTTGCCGCCCGCCACATCGGCTCGAATCTCCGACAGTGCGGCGTCGTCAAGCGGTTCCACCGAGACTCCGCCCAGCGCGGCCCGCCGGCGCACGTCTGCAGCGTCGGGAAGCAGGAAGGAGCCACCGCGGAAATTCAGCAGCCACTCGCCGCGCAGCCCTCCCCTGAGGCTGTTGTAGACCAACCCGTATGCCTTGAGATGGTTCTGCTGGGCATCGTCCATCGGCACCAGCAGTTGCGGTTGTGCCCATGCCGTGGGGGCGACCAGCACGGCCAGGAGTATCACGACAACCACCCGGAGCCTTGCCAGGCGGGGGCGCGGGGCTGATGCGTCCGGGAACGTGCTGCGTGTCGATCGGCGGAGCGTGAAGCGGGCCATGGCGTGCAACTCCGTGGCAACGTGAAAGAGTGCGGCAGCGCGGTGGTCAGTGATCATCGCGGCGGGCTCCCGGAACGCGGTGAATCGGACGAGGGCGGACGACCCCGGGCGTTGTCGCCGGCCGTCATCAGCTCGAGTTCCCGACGTGCCTGCGGCAGGAGAGCACTCTCAGGATAGCTCAATATCAGGTGCTCCAGCCGGGCTGCGGCTTCGGCGTTGTCGCCGCGGCGGCGCAACAGCCGCGCCCAACCCAGGTCTGCTTCGGCCGCCTCCGGGCTCGCTTCGAACTGGCTGGTGACGCGCTCCCAGGCAGAGACAGCGCTGGCGTCGTCGCCGGTGGCCGCGGCAAGCCGTCCAGCAGTGGCCAGCAGCAGTGGCGCGGCATCGGGGAGCAGGTCGGCGGCCCGGACGAAGTCGCGCACGGCCGCGGCGCTATCGCCGCGAGCGAGAGCCAGGAAACCCTGGCCGGCCACCGGCGCACTGTCGGCGACGGTGCGGCCGAGCAGGGCGAGCGCCGTGATGATGTAGTCGGGAGCGTCATCCGTCGCGCGGAGGCGCTCACGGGCGCCGCGAAAATCACCAGCGTACAGAGCCAGCCAGCCATGCACTTCGTCGTTGGAATCCGCGCCAGCAAGGGCCAGCGCGTCGCGGGCACGGTCAAGTTCGCCAGAGCGCACCCAGGCCCACGCCAACTCCCGCTGCAGCATCATCGCCAGCTCGGGCCGAGCAGCCGCCGCGGAGTTCACCAACCGCTCGGCGTCGACGGCCCTCCCGAGCACGCTCAGGGCGCGCACGCGGAGCAGCAGGAGCTGACTCGCCGCGTCATCCGCTTCCGCCATCTTTCCGGAACCGCTCTGCACGATCGCCAGCGCGGCGGCAGCCCGGCCAGCGCGGAGAGCGGCGTCGGCTGCCCGCACCCGAAGTTGCGGCGACGGCCTGGCCGCCACGGCCGCGGCGAGGGCATCAGCGGCCACGTTCGCGGCTCCCACTGCTTCGGCCTCGCCGGCGAATGCCGTCCACCCCTCCACCGTCGAGTCGGTCGGGGTGAGCGGAGCGAGCGCACGCCAGCCAGCACCAGCATCGCCCCACGCCAGTTCGAGGCGAGCCAGTGCAAGCCGGCTGGACACATCTGGGGGTCCGTAGAGGAAGGCCGCGCGCACCGAATCCCGTGCACCGGACGGAGTGGGTTGGAGCGCGAAGACGGCTGCCTGAACCAGATACGGGCTGGTTGCCATGGCCTCGCGCCAGCTCACAGCGGAGAGCCCCCAGAGACCGGTCCGGGCACGCAACTGGGCCAACTCCATTGCCACATCACGGCCAGAGCCGAGCGCCCGCTGTGCCCGCTCGAGAACAGAGTCGGCAGCCATCATGCGGCCGGCATCCAGCAGCAACCTCGCGTAGTCCCGGTACGGTTGCGGATTTGCCATATCCTGCCCGGCCCACTGCTCGAATCTCGCCTCTGCCTTCTGTTCCTGTCCGCTCATGATCAGCGCCCGTAACCGAACGAAGAGAAGAAGAGGCTCGGTAGGACGCTCGTCGATGAGCGAGTCGACGACGGGAAGAAGCGAATCCGTCCAGCCCAGCGCCGCGTATACGCGCTCCAGCCCGAGCAAGGCCGACGGCATGTCCACACCACCCAGAACTGCGCGATAAGCGCTGGCTGCCTGTCGATAGCTACCCGCCGTTTCCAGCTCCATTGCGCCGGCCAGCGTCGGAGCCGACGTACCTCGGACTTCCGGCGATTGCGCGCTGGCGGCATTGCTGCAGGCCACGACGGCGATCGCGGCCACGGCCATGGCAAGCCGACCATGCCGGGCAGGTACCGTCGAAGTGACACGCATTTCAGCGAGTGGGCGGAGGGGCCGTGACCGGCGGCTCGAGCTCGGCATTGAGGCGGCGGAAGTACTCGATCACAATCCGTCGCTCGTCCGGGCTCAACTGACGCAATTCGTCCCAGGTGGGCACAGCGTAACGCTGAGCCGCCCGACCGGTAACCGAGCCCGCCGGTGGCATGAAGCGATCCGTGGATCGCGCGGTCTCGCCACGGCGCTTCCCGGTCTCATCGATCTCGTCCTTCTCGAGCGTACGCCCCGCGTCCAGCATCCGGCGAAAGAGCCGTTCCTGCCGGTTGACCGTGTTCGGATCCAGCGGGCCACTCTCCATCGCCTGCGCCAGCCGACGCGCCTCGTCGGCCATCGCATCGGCGGTGCCAGAGCCGTCGGGATCGCCGAGTGATTCCAGGCGTCGAGCGATCTCACGCTGCTGGCGGGCCAGCTCGCGCGCCTGGGCCTGCGCCGCCGGAGACGGGCGCTGGCCCTGACCCGGCATGAGTCCGGCTGCGCTGGAGTTGAGCGACCCCTGCTGACCTGCCAGCTTCTGCAACTCGGCCAGCATCTCCGCCATCCCGGAGGCGGACTGGGCCGAGTTGGCCCGGGAGCGATCGAGGGTGAGCAACGCCGCAGCCTGATCCAGCGACTGCGCCGCCCCGGCCATGGCATCGGCCGCCTGCTTGTTCTGCGCCGCCCTGGCCCCTCCCTGCTGACCGGCCGCCTGGGACGTCTGCTGCGTTGCCTGCTGCACCTGCTTCTGCGCCTGCGACACAGCCTGCTGCGACCGCTGGGAGAGCAGTGACGTCTTTCTTGCCTCCTCCTGCAGTCGCTGCCCCGTCTGTTGAACGCCCTGCTGGAGTGCGGCCTGAGGCGCCCTCAGATCCTGCTCACCGCCGTCCTGGCGGGCGCGCTGCTCCAGCGCCCGTTGCTCGCGGGCCATCTGCTGGAGTTCGCTGATCGACCGATCCAGCTCGGCAGTCAGCCCCTGCTTCCATTCCTGGATCTGTTCAGAGCGAGCAGCCGCTAGTTGATCCGCGGTGCTCTGCATCTCGCCCGCGGCCCGGGCCGCTGCGTCGCGCATGGCAGAGCCCTGCTGGCCCTGCTGGCCCGTTTGACCTTGCTGCCCCTGCCGTCCCTGCTGAGCCTGCTGACCTTGCTGGCCCACTTGACTCTGCTTTGTCTGCTGCCCCTGCTGCCCCTGCTGCCCCTGCTGAGCCTGCTGAGCCTGCTGACCTTGCTGGCCCACTTGACTCTGCTTTGTCTGCTGACCCTGCTTGCCCGGCTCACCCTGCGCCTGAGCACCTGTTCGCTGGCCCTGCTCGCCGACCTCGCGACGACCCTGCTCCATGCCCTGGCGCATCGCCTCGGCGGACGCCTCGGCGTGGCGTGCCGCCTCCTCGGCCCGGCGTTCCCCACTCGCCGCCTTCTGCGCGGCGAGGCGTTGCTGAAGCTCCTTCACGGCCGCCGCCAACTCCTCGCTCCGTCGCGCCAACTCTTCCGCGCTCGGCGACTGCGACGGCTGCTCTGCCTGCCCGGTCTGGGGACTGCGTTCCGGCTGTGATTGTCCAGCTCCGGGGGACGACTGAGCGAGCTGCTGCTGCCCCTTCGCCAGCTCGACGGCCTCGTCGCGCAGCGTCTCCATGGAACCCTCCAGCGCCGCCCTGCGCAGCATCTCGGCACCCCGCGCCAACTGCTCACGTAGCTGTCGCTGCTGCTCGGCAAGATCGGCCAGTGCCTGGCGGGTAGCGTCCGGCTGGAGCTGCTGGGCACTCTGCTCCAGCTTCTGAAGCTGCTCAGCGAGCCTCGGCGTGAGCGCCTCCCTCATCAGCCGCTGCGCCTCGCGCAGTTGGGCCCGCAGGTCGTCGTCCATCGCACCGGCCTCGTCGAGCTGCTTCTCCAACTCCTCGGCCGATTGCCTCATGCGTTCCACTTCGGCGGCCAGCTTGCGTTGCTCGGCGGCCAGCGCCTTGGCCTTCTCGGCGGCGTCGAACGAGAGCGGGCGGCCCTGCTCGGTATCGCTCTTCTGCGCACCGTTGGAGGCGCCGCGGTCGCGTGCCTTGGCCGCGTCCTCGGTGCGCTGCGTGAGTTCACGCTGCGCCGACGCCGTCGCCAGGGCATGAGCCACCGCAGCGTCGGCCGCCGAGCGCACGTTGGTACGCTGCTCGGCGAGTGATGGCACACGCAGGACCAGCTCGCGTGTCGTGGTCGTCTGGCGCCACGGCGAATCGTCAGTGGCGCTGACCACCACACGCAGTTCGTCACCGGCCTGGAGCTGACGATCGGTCAGGTCCAGTCGCAGTTCGCCGGCCCATTGCGGCTGGCCACCCACATCGGTACGCTGGGCAACCTCCGGGCTCAACTGGCCATCTGCCCGGCGACGCCAACTCCGCACCACGACGCTCGACAGCCCGTGATCGTCGGTGGCCCGGGCCACGAGCGAGATCCGGTCACCGGGCAGGACGAGCGAGTCGCGCGTGGGAGTGACTATGGCGACTTCCGGCGCCGAGTCCGGCAGGACGGTGAGCTGCAGCGGCGCAGGTGTCTCGGGCGCGCTGCCATCGTGACCCACTGCCAGCCACCGCCAGAGCCCGCTCTGCTCGGCCAGCAGCCGGCCGCCAAACCGACGATCGGTCACTGTCAGGCCGAGCGTGTCACCTTCCCTGGCCAGGCGAACAGAACGCAATGCAGTGGTCGACGTGCCCGAGAGCTGCAACTCGGTGCCTCGTGGAACCCGCACCGGTTCCCCGGTCACCAGCAGTTCCGGTGGTCTTTCGAGATAGGAAGGATAGATCGCCCGCACGGCGACGTCAGCGAGGAAGGGGCGATCCGTCACGGCGACGCGTGCGGTATCGCTCCTCGTGCGCCCGTCGGTGGCGACGATCATCAGGTCTGCGTCCACGGCCGACAGCGCCAGGGAGGCCCTGCCGCCGTCGACAAGCAGCCGGTCCTGACGCCAGCCGCCGCCCGTGGCGCGGTGCCAGAGCGTGACCGCCTGCCGGCCCGGCGCTTCCACGACGACAGTCAGCGACTCGCCGCGCACCACTGCCGGCGGCAGTCCGGTGAGTCTCGGCGCCGGGAGCAGCGTACCCGCCCACGCGCGCGCTGGATGGACGAGCGCCGTCCAGCCGTCGCCCGACGTTCCGGACGCCGCGACAAGCAGCAGTATCGCAAGCACTGCCGCGACGAGCGCCACCCCACCCTGTCGCAGCGTACGACGGTGAAGAGCCGGCGCAAGGGATCCTCCCACACCGGCGAGTTGCGTCGCCAGGCGCTGCTCGGCGCGACGGGCGAGCGCACTGTCGGGAACCTCCAGGACGCCCACCAGCGAGCCGGCGCGAAGCCGCTGCTCCCGCTCGACGGCGCGCGCCACTTCCCGCTCACCCATGGAACGTCTCACCCAGTACAGGCTACCCCACACCGTCCCGACCAGGCTGGCTCCCACCAGTAGCCAGACAACGAAGGGCAGTGCAGCCGGAAGGTGGATCCAGCGACCGCTTCCGAGCACCGCCGACCCCCCGGCGAGGAGAAGCGCCCCGCCGGCGACACCCGCTGCGACTCCCACGACGAGTACCGTCGTACGCAGCGCACCCCTCTCGCGGGCCAGTCGCTGGCGCACCATCATCCCACCCTCCACGGGCGGGCGGCGTGCATCGTCGTCGCTCGGGTACCTGTCATGAGATCGGCCTGCTGGTTACGGCGTAGACGAACAGGTTCACGCCCATGCGCAGGGCGGCTTCGTGCAGGGCCGGCGGGTCGTCGTAGGTGCCCACGTCCTCCCATCCATTCCCGAGGTCGGATTCGTAGCTGTAATAGACAGCCAACCGGTCTCCGATGAAGATCCCCAATCCGCGCGGCGGCTTGCCGTCGTGCTCGTGGATCTTGGGCAGACCCTGCGGCATGTCATACACCAGGGAATAGATCGGGTGCGTGAGCGGAACATCCGTGAGTTGCCGGTCGGGAAATACCCGGGCAATCTCACGACGGAAGCTGGCGTCCAGCCCGTAATTGTCGTCCACGTGCAGGAAGCCCCCGCGCTCCAGATACTGACGGAGGCGCGATATCTCCACATCGGAGAACTTCATCTCTCCGTGGCCGGTGGCGTGCAGCACCGGGTAGTCCCACAGTTGATCGTCGGTGAGGCGGACCTCGGCTGGCTCACGCTCCATGGGCAGAGAGGTGCGCTCGGCGAGCGCGGCGAGCAGGTTCGGCAGGCTGGACGGGTTGGCGTACCAGTCGCCGCCACCGTCGTAGTGCAGACGGGCGATCGTCATGCGAGGCAGGCGATGCGCAGTACCCGTCAACGTCACCGGTGCCGCGCCGACCTCGCGCACGCCGGCGTCGACGCCAACCGGCAGCGCGAGTACCGCAGCGCCCAGTGCCAGGCCCGCAACCAGGGACGACCTGAAGAATCGTGGCGAGCGGCGGATCATGGGGCCTGACACTCCTCCTCAATCATCATCCGGAACCTCATCGGCGTCGCCATCCGTCGACGGCTCGCCGGCTCCAGCAACCTCGTGCGCCAGGCGGTACGCCTGATTGCGCGATGCGCCGTCCTCGTCGATCAGCAGCCGCACGATCTCGCGAGGCCGGAAGCCTGTCTGGAACAACGCCAGGGCACGAGCACGGAGAGCTTCATCGTCGATCGCCTCCGCTGCCGGCCGGCCGCCAACCAGGATCACTATCTCGCCGCGTGCCGCATTGGACCCGTAATACGCCGCGAGCTCGCCAAGCGTTCCGCGGCGCACCTCTTCGAACTGCTTCGTGAGCTCGCGCGCCACCACCGCCAGACGGTCCGCTCCCGCCGCGTCAGACAGCTCGGTGAGCGTCTGGGCGACCCGCCCAGGGGCTTCGTAGAGCACCGACGTGTGCGGGAGCGCCGCCAACTCGGCCAGCAGCGCTCTGCGCTCGCGGCCCTTGCGCGGTAGAAAGCCATGATACGTGAACCGTTCCGTCGGGAGCGCGGCGGCCACCAGAGCCGCCAGCAACGCCGACGCGCCAGGCACTGGCGTCACTACCAGGCCGGCGGCAGCGACCGCGGCCACCAGCCGCGCACCAGGGTCGGAGAGCAACGGGGTTCCCGCGTCACTCACCAGCGCCATCGATTCGCCGCCCTGCAGGCGGGCCAGGATTCCCGGCGTCGTGCGAGCTTCGTTGTGCTCGTGGTACGCCAGCATCGGCGTCCTGATATCGTAGTGCGCCAGCAACTTGCGCGAATGCCGGGTGTCCTCGGCGAGCACCGCCGCCACACTGCCCAGCACTTCCACCGCTCTGTGGGAAAGATCGCCCAGGTTCCCGATGGGCGTGCTGACAATGTAGAGCGAGCCCGTCCGGGCGGGCGTAGCTGCCGCCCGGACAGAATCCATCACGCCGAGTGCTGCTTGAACTTGGCGTCGAGCTGCGCGCGCGGAACCGCGCCCACCACCTGATCCACCAACTTTCCGTCCTTGAAGAAGAGAAGCGTGGGGATGGACCGCACATTGAAACGTGTGGCCGTCCTGGTGTTGGAGTCCACGTCCAGCTTGGTCACCTTCACCTTCCCCTCGTACTCCACCGATAGCTGCTCGAGGATGGGCGCGATCATGCGGCAGGGGCCGCACCAGGTGGCCCAGAAATCGACTACTGCCAGGCCGTCATGCTTCTCGACCTGCTCCTCGAAGTCGGCATCGGTAACGGCAATCGTATTCGACATTTCCTGCTCTCCCTTATTCGATTCGCGTACAGTACGCGGAGTTTTGAATGCTGGGTCGATTGTGGTGTGGTCCCATCCCATAGCGCCGCCCATTGGCGTGGACCGTGCCGCCTACTCCCAGGGCGATCATTCAATGTAGTTTGTTACGCCATCCCGGACCGGAGCGCAGAACAATTGTCACCCAACGCCACACACCCCAGCCCTGCTCGGGGCACCCGGCTTGCCCACATCGGGCTGGCCGTCGCCGACCTGGAAGCCATCCTCCCGTTCTACCGTGACGTCCTCGGCATGCCGGAGCTGCCACTGGATGACGCCGACGGAGCACGAATCGTGGGACTGGCCGCCGGTGAACCACTGGTCGAACTGCTGGAGGCCGAGTCGCCCGAATCGCCAATCGCGCGCTTCGTCGCACGGCGCGGGCCCGGAATCCATCACGTCTGCTTCGCCGTGGACGACCTGGACGACACGCTGGACCGCTGTCGCGAGGCCGGCATCCGTCTCATTGACGAGACGCCCCGACTGGGTGCCGAGGGAAAGCGAATCGCCTTCCTGCACCCTTCGTCGACCGCCGGAGTGCTCGTGGAACTCACCGAGCACTGAGCGCCCGGCGGCGCTCAGCCTGGCGGTGGTGGGCTCGCGCTGCTCGGTTGGCAGAAATCGCGCACCGCCTGGATGTCGGCGTCCACCACGAACCAGCGTCCCTGCGGCCCCTGAACGGTGGATATCGTGGGACGACGAATCACTCCATTCTTCTTCAGCTCGGTCTGGAAGACCGTGTACTTCGGTTCCCCGGCCTGTACCCTCTCCAGAACGCGTGACTCATCATGATTGAGGTAGCAGATCATGAGCAATTCGCGCCTCTCGATCTCTTCCCGACTGATGGAACGATCATTTACCAGCGGCCCCTTCTCGTTTCCCCAGACCATGGAGATCGCCTGGAGGTCACCCGCCTTGATGGCGGAATAGAAGGTCTCCACGGCTTCGCGTGCCGCCGATGCTCCATAAGCACCGGGCGCGGCAGCCGTGGGCGTCGTCGTTATTGGCGACGAGCGGCAAGCACCTAGCAACACGAGTAGTACGAGCAGTCTTTTCACTTGAGTCTCCCGAGCATCGTCCGGCTGTGCCCTGGCACCAAGCGGCGGGGGCGGGGGACGGGACAGCGAAACTAAACCGAGCGCGCAAATGCCAGCAACCCGGCCTGCGGAGCCACTCCGCCCCTATCAGCGCCTGTACGTCAACATCGACCACGTGGCCACCCTGCGCCAGGCTCGACGCGGCGACGAGCCGGATCCCGTGGCGGCGGCTCTTGTCTGCGAGCAGGCCGGCGCCGACGGGATCACTGCACACCTGCGCGAGGATCGCCGACACGTCCAGGATGACGATGTGGCGCGCATCACCGTCACCATCGGAACGGTCTTCAATTTCGAGATGGCCTGTACGGCGGAGATGCTGGATATCGCCGAACGGTTGCGCCCCCATCAGGTGACGCTGGTTCCGGAACGGCGGGAAGAGATCACTACCGAGGGCGGACTCGACCTGACCCGTCACCCGGCAGAGACGCGTGCGGCGCTGGAGCGTCTGGCAGCGGCGGGCATCCGCACCAGCCTCTTCATCGATCCGGAACCGGACGCTGTCCGCCGTTCGCTCGACCTCGGCGCGGCCGCGGTCGAGTTGCACACGGGCCGTTACGCCCACTCCTCAGGCGCACCGGACACACTGGCCGCTCTGGCCAGGGCAGCCGAGATCGGCGCCGCATCGGGATTGGCGATTCATGCGGGACACGGCCTCACGGTCCACAATGTGGCTCCGGTTGCCGGCATAGCGGCCGTGGAGGAACTGAACATCGGCCACTCCATCGTGAGCCGGGCCGTCTTCGTTGGGCTGCGAGAGGCCGTACTGGAGATACGCGCCGCAATGGTCGCCGGCCGCGCGGGTGGCTCGTGACGCGCGGCCCTGAGTGCGCGTCTCATCCTCGACCGACAATCCGGCCGACCACCACCAGCCGGCGCGCCAAGTTGATTCAGCGCCTGTCGCCTCCTAACTTCGGTTCTCCAACTCGGGGCTCCGCACCGTGGTGCGGGCACCAGGCGTCGCGACACGAACCAGTGGAATGCGAATGACGGGGCCCACCGGGCTGATCAACTTCTTCGTTCTCGAAGCGTCGGACTACGTGGAGCAGCTCGACGTGCTGCTTCGCGACGCTGGTCCTGCGGGCCCCGAGGCGGAGTCGTTCACGAGAGTAGCGCGCGCACTGAGGGGCTCGGCCACGATGGCCAAGCGGCGTGGTATCGCCGCGCTGGCCGCCGCCGTGGAGCGACTGGGTCGCGCCCTGCGGGAGCGCGTGTTGCCCTGGACGCCGGAGATGCGCGACGCCCTCGATGCATCGGTGGAGGATCTCCGCCAACTGGTGCGTACCGCGCGCGACTACGACGCGATGGACGAGCAGCGAGCCCAGAATCGGACCGCCACCTTGCTCGCCTTCGCCCCGCCATCCATGCGCGCCGCCGCGCCCACGCCCATCGCCAGTGGCAGCGGGACGATGTTCGTGGTCAGCGGTGCCAACGACGTGGCGGCGGCGCTCACCGCGTCCGCCGCGCGGCCGGCGAACCACGAGCTCCATGCCGAAGCCCTGAGCAGGCTGCGAGGCTTTCGCGGGGTCGCCGCGCTGCGCGACCACCCTCTCCTCGCCGAGACGCTCGACATCGTGGAACGGGTGGCTCGCAACGTCGATCGGCAGCAAGGGCTCCCCAGCCCCTCTGCCACGGCCGTAATCGCCACGGGCGCGCGCCAACTTCGTCGTCTGGCCGAGGACATCCGCGCTGGCCGGGTCCACGATCGCCGGAGCCCGGAAGCGGTCGCCTTCGCCGACGCCGTCGCACGTCACGAGACAACACCCACCGTCTCGGAGGATGTCGTCGTACCGATCGCCTCCCTCTTCTTCACCGACGACGGGCCGCGCATCGTGCGCCAGACGGCCGAGCCGGTAACGACGGCCGCCGACCGGTTCCGCCTGGAGTCCGCGGCTGCCGCGGAACATCTGCGCAGACTCTCCGGAGAGCTGCGCCGGGAGTTGGGAGGGGAGACCAGTCCTGCCGACGCGGCCCAGTTCTCGAGCCAGTCCCCGGCGCTCCAGGTTGCCGCCGATTCGCTCGCCGAGCTGGCCCACAGCTACGGCTATGATGACCTTGGTACGTCGCTCTCCCGTGCGCTCGCGGAACTGGATCCTTCAGATGCGCTGGCGCTCGCCTCCGCCGACGCCGTGAGTGCACTCCTCGTCGGGCAGCGTCGACGTATCGACGACCTTGCCCGCCGCATCGGCGACCTGGCCGCAGGACGCATGCTGGGATCGCTGGTGGCCACGGGCTACGTACGGCTGGGTCAACTGCGTACGACACCAGTCGCCACGCCCACCGCGCAGGCGGCATCGCCGGCACCATCGGTCTCGCCCGCGGCGCCGGCAGAATCCCCGGCATCCGCGACAACCTGGCCCGCGGCGCCGGCTGAAGTCCCGCCATCCGCGACAACCTGGCCCGCAGCGCCGGCAGAATCCCCGGCATCCGCGACAACCTGGCCCGCGGCGCCGGCTGAAGTCCCGCCATCCGCGACAACCTGGCCCGCGACGCCGGCAGGCGTATCGTCGGTGGATGCCGAAGCTGAAACAGGCCCCGAGCAGTCCACCGCACAGCCGACAGCTGCTCCCGGTGTCGAGCCCGCACCGCTCTCTCAGTCAGCATCTGAGACCTGGTTGGAGCCAGCGGCAGGGGCCGCCGACGATCCCCCCGCGAAGGCTCTGGCAGCGCCCACGTCGACCGACGTCGAAGTCGCACCCGCCGCCGTCCGGGACGAACTGCTCGCGCCGACGAGGACGTCGAGCCAGGAATCGAAGGCGCTACCTCCCGAGACCCATCAGCCCACCGGCCGCGACCTGCAGGCGCTACTGGCCAGCAGTATCGCCGGCTTCGAGCAGATGGACACTCCCGCCTCGGGCACTGCCACCGACCCGGCCCATCTCCGCGCGACACCCGCGGCTACTGACTGGGTAGCCGGTTCGACAGACGGGGAAGCAGGCACGGACGACGGAGGGGAGCCAGTGCCAGTGGAGATCCTGCTCTACCGGGGCCGCTCGGCGCTGGGCAGGGCTCTCGAGCTACGCGACGAGATCCGTCGGCAGGGGGGCATACCGCCGGCTGAGCAGTTGGACGAGCTGTTCGACCTGCTGGATCTCGCCGCAACCGCCTGAACCACACTCGATCGCCATGAGACCGGGTTTTCGCGGCGCGCTCGGCATCGTGCTGAGTGTGGCGCTGCTCGTCTTTGCCCTGCGCGAGGTCTCGCTGGCCACGGTCTGGGCAGAGCTGCGAGACGCCGACCTCGCTCTCTTCGCCCTCGCCACGGCACTGGCCACCGCCACCTTTCCTCTCCGGGCGCTGCGCTGGCGGGTGATCCTGTGGCCGACTGTACCAGCCCTGCCGCTGGGGCCGCTCTGGAGAGCGACGGCGATCGGCGCCATGGTCAACAACGTCGTCCCCGTTCGCGCCGGAGAACTGGCACGTGCCTACGGCATCACCCGCGAGGTGCCGGGCGTTCCCTTCGCCTCGTCATTCGCCAGCCTGGCGGTTGACCGACTGTTCGACGCGATTGTCGTGATGCTCCTCCTCCTGCTGGCAATGCTCGATCCGGCGTTCCATTCAGGTCTGGTTGCCGGAGGACGCGGATTGCTGACCGGGGCGGCAGTCACGGGGGCGATGGGAATTGGTGTACTACTCGTGATCCTGTATGCGATCGTCGTCTTTCCGGACCCGCTGATCGGGCTCTACGAAGTATTCGCCCGACGTGTCGCGCCACGATTCGAGGAGCGTGGACGCCTGGCCCTGCGCGCGTTCGCCGACGGGTTGGGAGTACTTCGTCACCCGGTCCGTTTCCTCACCGTGCTGGCCTGGACGGCCCTCCATTGGCTGATCAATGCCCTCGCCTTCTGGATAGGCTTCAAGGCCGTCGGGATCGACGTACCATTCAGCGCCGCCCTGCTCGTGCAGGGGCTGATCGCGGTCGCCGTGGCTCTCCCGGCGGCCCCGGGCTTCTTCGGCGTCTTCGAACTGGTGGGCAGGACTGGGCTGGGCTTCTACGGCGTGGGCGGTGACCTCGCCGTGAGCTGGGCGCTCGGCTACCACATACTCACCTTCATCCCGATCACCGTCATTGGCGGGATCTACTTCGCCCGGATGGGCGTGGGGCTGACCGAGATGGGGCAGAAGGCGACGGCCCCGGCAAGCGACGCGGAGAGCGCGGACCAGGTAGCCGGATGAATGGCGCGAGGATGGTGGCGCAGGCCAAGATCAACCTGTTTCTACGCATCCTGGCGCGGGAGGCCTCCGGCTTTCATTCGCTGGAGACCCTCTTCCAGCGGCTGGACCTGGGGGATCTGGTAAGCGTGCGGTTGAACGTGGCTGGCCGCAGCCTGGACTGCGATGACGCGGACGCTGGCCCAACGGAACGAAACCTGGCCTGGCGTGCTGCCGTGGAGTATGCGGACGCTACCGGCTGGCCGTCGTCGTTCGCAATCGAGGTTGAGAAGCGGATCCCGGTGGGAGCCGGCCTGGGCGGCGGCAGCGCCGACGCTGGCGCTGTCCTCCGGCTGCTCGACCACCTCTCACCGGAGCCAATCGGACAGCAGCGATTGCTCCAACTCGCGGTACGCCTGGGCGCCGACGTGCCCTTTCTCACCAGCACCGCGGTCCGTGCCCTTGCCTGGGGCCGGGGTGAGCGACTACTCGCACTCCCTGCCCTGCGCTCCATGCCGGTGGCGCTGCTGATCCCGTCGCAGCGTGTCGCGACGGTCGAGGCATTTGGCTGGCTGGCTGCGGCCCGCGCAACGCACAGTGACGACCATCCGGGCCCCATTCCGCAGTCGAGGCAACTTTACCTGTCCGACCTGGGTGACTGGAAGTCGCTGGAGGCGGTTGCCGGGAACGATTTCGAGGGTCCCGTCGCGCTTCACTCATCGTCGGTGGCGGCACTGGCGGGGCTCCGGAATGGGCTCCGAGTGCTGCCGGGCGAGCGTGACCCGCTAATCTACGAGATGACCGGTTCCGGCTCCACGTGGTTCGTACTTTCCCCGTCCAGCCATGCGCTCGACGCCTCCGAACGGCTCGCCGGGAACCTGCCCGGAATGACACCTGTCCGTACGCAAACGTCGCAACACGTTGTCGAGCCGCAGCCGATAGAGTAGCTTTTCGGCCGGTCACTGCCCCCTCGTCCAATGGCAGGACATCGCACTTTGGATGCGAGAATGGTGGTTCGAATCCACCGGGGGCAACTCTGGCGAGCTTCGGCGCGCCGCGCACTGAATCATGATTTGACCTTGAAGCCGGCCCTTGGTAGCTTGAAGGGCTGTGCCTGATCTGCTTTCTGATCCGCCACGAACTGACCTTGCAAGGATTCAAGCTGCTGTCGGGCACGGCCAACCGGCCGCTCGCCGAGGAGATCGCCAGACACCTCGGCGTGGAACTCTGTCGTGTCACGCTATCGCGCTTTGCCGATGGTGAGATCTTCGTCCGCATCGACGAGAATATCCGGGGGGCTGATGTCTTCATCGTCCAGCCCACCAGCGCGCCGGCGGAGAACATTCTCGAACTGCTCCTCCTGATCGACGCGGCACGACGCGCATCGGCCGCTCGCATCACCTGCGTGATGCCTTATTACGGCTACTCGCGACAGGACCGCAAGGATCAGCCGCGGGTGGCGATCGGTGCCAAGCTGCTGGCCAACATGCTCGAGACTGCGGGTACCGATCGCCTGCTCGGAATCGATTTTCATCAACATCAGTTGCAGGGTTTCTTCGACGTACCGGTGGACCATCTATACGCAGCGCCGGTGTTCGTCGCGCACTACCGGAAGAAGGAACTCCGCGACCTTGTCGTGGTTGCCCCTGACGCGGGCGCGGCCAAGATGGCGCGCGGCTTTGCCAAGCGGCTCAACGGGGCGCTGGCCATCGTCGACAAGCGTCGGCCGGCGGCGAACGTGGCGGAAGTGGTGAACGTGGTCGGTGAGGTGGATGGTCGCGATTGCCTCATCACCGACGACATGATCGATACGGCGGGTACGGTTGCCGAATCGGCCCGGGCCCTCAAGCGTCTCGGGGCGCGCGACATCTACGTCTGCGCGACCCATGCGCTGCTCAGCGGTCCAGCCGCCGAACGGCTGAGCGCAGCACCGATCGAAGAGGTGGCAGTCACAGATACCATCACCATTCCACCGGAGCGGCGCTTTCCGTCGCTACGGGTGCTGAGCGTCGGCGAATTGCTGTCCAAGGCAGTTCGCTACACGCACAGCGACCAATCGGTCAGCTCGCTGTTCGACTGAGCGAGTCGGCCCCAGGCCGGGTGAGAGGCGGTCCCGCGGCGATCCGGTGCGGGGACCGAGGGTAACCCGGAGCAGGACACACATCATTTTCTTCCGGAATTCCAGGTACGAACATGTCCAGCGTCCGATTGAACGCTCTTCCCCGTGAGCAGGCCGGCAAGGGCGCCGCACGCGCACTGCGCCGCGCGGGCCGCGTCCCCGTGATCATCTACGGGCATTCTCGCCAGTCCGAGGCCCTCTCCGTCGCCACCCGCGAGTTGGAGAAGCTTCTCGGTGAGATCGCCTTTGGAAGCACGATCATCGAACTCGCCGTGGAGGGCGGCAAGACGTCGCGCTCGCTCATCCGCGAGATCCAGCGTCACCCCTTCAAGCGCACCATCCTGCACGTGGACTTCCAGGAGGTCGTGGCTGGTGAGCGCATAGCCGTCAAGGTGCCGGTGCTCTACCATGGCGTGCCCGTCGGGGTTCGCATGGACAGCGGGATGTTCGATCCCCTTCTCCACGAGGTGGAGCTCGAGGCCGATCCGGCCAACATCCCGAGCCACATCGACCTGGATGTATCCGACATGCAGATCGCCCACGTGATGCGCATCTCGGATCTGGTGCTCCCGGCTGGCGTCAGCATCATCGACGACCCGACGCTGACGCTCTGCACGGTTCGTGCACCGCGCGTGATGGAGGCGGTGGAGGAGACCGCTGAGGGCGAGAAGGCGGAAGAGCCTGAAGTGATCGGGCGGCCCCAGGAAGACGACGAAGCCTGATCCGGTCGGCCACCGGCTTCGCCGTGAAGGTCATCATGGGCCTGGGCAATCCAGGCCGGGAATACGAGGGAACGCGCCACAACGTCGGCTGGTGGGTCGTCGACCACCTGGCCGACGTTTGGCATCTCGACGGCTTCCGGCGTGACGGGGATTCACTCGTCGCGCAGGGCCGGTTGGGTACCACCCAGTTCCGGCTCGTGAAGCCGCAGACGTACATGAATCTGAGTGGCCAGGCGCTCAAGCCGTATCTGCGTCGCCCATTCTGGTCCGCTGCCACCGACCTGCTGGTGGTGGTTGACGAGGTTGCACTCCCACTGGGAAGTTACCGACTCCGTTCGCGCGGAAGCGCCGGCGGGCACAATGGACTGAGAAGCATCGAACGCGCCCTCGGTACACAGGACTACTCGCGCCTGCGCATCGGGATCGCCCCCGCCGACGACCGTCGGCAGGTGGGCGACCTCACTGATTTCGTTCTCGGAGCGTTCGGAAAGACCGAACGCTCCGAGATCATCACCCTCATGCCACGTTTCACCGACGCTGCCGAGATCTGGTTGCGCGACGGCATAGAGGTAGCCATGAACCAACACAACCGCTAACCGGGACGGACATGAACGACACGGGAACCGGCATGCTCCTGGGCGACGGCTCTGCGTCATACGCCCTCTGGATCGGCCTCGTCGGCGTGATCTTCGCCTTCATCATCTACCGCGGCGTCGTCAAACAGGCGCCCGGCTCGAGCGCGATGCAGTTCATCGCCGACCAGATTCACGTTGGCGCGATGGCCTTTCTCCGCCGCGAATACATCGTCCTCCTGCCGTTCCTGATCATCGTCGCCGTCCTGCTCTCCCTGGCCCTGGGCTGGGAGACGGGCGCCGCCTACATCCTGGGCGGTGTGTGCTCGGTGGGTGCCGGCTACGCGGGGATGATGTCAGCGACCAAGGCGAACGTGCGGACGAGCGAGGCCGCACGGGCCAGCGGTCAGGCGGCCGCGCTACGCATCGCCTTCAACGGCGGTGCGGTGATGGGTCTCGCGGTCGCCAGTCTGGGGCTGGTTGGCATCGGCGCCATGTTCATGTGGCAGACAGGTCGCCTGCAGACCAGTGAAGGAGTACGCCAGTTCGCCGAGATCATCTCCGGCTTCGCGATGGGCGCGAGCTCGATCGCCCTCTTCGCCCGCGTTGGCGGCGGCATCTTCACCAAGGCAGCGGACGTCGGCGCCGACCTGGTCGGCAAGGTCGAGGCAGGCATCCCCGAGGACGATCCGCGTAACCCGGCAACGATCGCCGACAACGTCGGTGACAACGTCGGTGACGTGGCCGGCCTCGGCGCTGACATCTTCGAGAGCTACGTCGGCGCCACCATTGCCACCATCGCGCTCGCCGCCACCTCGCCGCTCATCGATGCGTCGAACGTGGTCCGGGCAATGACGCTGCCGGTGGTCTACATCATGGCCGGACTCGTCGCCTCGCTGGTCGGCATCTTCCTCATGCGCATCCTGGCCAGGGGTAACCCGGCCAGCGCGCTCCGCAACACGACCTTCATAGCCGCCGGTCTCTTCCTCGTCCTCGCCTACTTCATCACGATCAACATGCCGTTGGGCATGGTGGACAGGGTCACCGGGCACGTCTACCCACTGGCCGGTCCATTCTGGGCGGTGCTCTCAGGGTCGGTGGCGGGCATCCTGATCGGGCTCGTGACCGAGTACTACACGGCCGGCAGGCCGGTGATACGGATCGCCGAGGCTTCGAAGACGGGCGCGGCGACCAACATCATCGCCGGACTGGCAGTTGGAATGGAGAGCTGCATCGGCGCGGTGCTCCTCATCTGCGGGGCCATCTATGCCTCGTATTCCTTCGCCGGCCTTTACGGCGTGGCGATCGCCGCTGTGGGCATGCTCGCCACCGTTGGCGTCACGATGTCGGTGGACGCCTACGGCCCGATCGCCGACAACGCCGGCGGCATCACCGAGATGACCCACCTGGGCCCCGAGGTCCGCAAGATCACCGACGGCCTGGACGCGCTCGGCAACACGACGGCGGCGATCGGCAAGGGCTTCGCCATCGGATCGGCGGCGCTCACCGCGCTGGCCCTCTTCAGCGCCTACGCCTCGGCAGTCGGACTGGGTGCCACGGGACTCAACCTGATCGATCCGCTGGTCGTCATCGGCCTCTTCATTGGCGGCGTGATGCCCTTCTTCGTCGGGGCCAGTACGATGACCGCCGTCGGTCGCGCGGCGCAGGGCATGGTGGAGGAAGTCCGGCGCCAGTTCCGGGAGATACCGGGATTGATGGACGGCACCGGCGTGCCCGATTCCGCGCGCTGCGTGGAGATCTCCACCAACGCCGCGCTCCGGGAGATGATCGTGCCCGGCGTGGTTGCCGTGCTCGTACCGGTAGTGGTCGGGAAGTTCATGGGTATCGAGGCGCTGGGCGGCCTGCTTGCCGGCGCCACGGTGACCGGTGTCATGATGGCGCTCTTCATGGCCAACGCCGGCGGCGCCTGGGACAACGCGAAGAAGGCGATCGAGGGCGGTCTGATGGGCGGCAAGGGCTCCGAGCCGCACAAGGCAGCAGTGGTCGGCGACACCGTGGGCGATCCGTTCAAGGACACCAGCGGCCCGGCCATGAACATCCTCATCAAGCTCATGTCCGTCGTCAGCCTCGTCCTCGCGCCCTGGTTCATCGCCTGACGGGCGACTTGCCACCACTCCCCGCCGGCCGTAGCTCGTTAGCTTCACTGTAACCCCGTTCGTGGGGTGCGCGCCGGCAGGCCGTAGTCACGTTCGCGGAGTACCCATCGGGTGCTCCGCGAACGTCATCCGTTATACCCAACCCGTGACCCGTTCTCATGCTGAAGCTCGGCATCGTCGGCCTTCCCAACGTCGGTAAATCGACGCTCTTCAACGCCCTCACCGCCGCCAGCGCGGAAGCGGCGAACTATCCCTTCTGCACCGTCGAGCCCAATGTCGGCATGGTCGAGGTGCCCGACGCGCGCCTGGAAAAACTGGCCGAAGTCGTCCTCCCCAAGCGGACCGTGCCCGCCGTGGTCCAGTTCATGGATATCGCCGGCCTGGTGAAAGGTGCCGCCCAGGGCGAGGGGCTGGGAAACAAGTTCCTCGCCAACATCCGCGAGACCGACGCCATAGTCCACGTCGTGCGCTGCTTCGAGGACGAGGACGTGACCCACGTGATGGGGAATGTGGACCCGGTGCGTGATCGCGAAGTCATCGAGTTCGAACTCGCCCTGAGCGACCTGGCATCAGTCGAGAAGCGACTCGACAAGGTGCGGCGCTCGGCGCGAACCGGCGACCGCGAGTCCCAGGCCGAGCTGCCGGTGCTGGAGCGTGCGCACGGCTCGCTGAGCGAGGGCAAGGGACTCTGGGGACTCCACCTCTCGCCGGAAGAACTGCTGACACTCGCGCCGCTCACACTCCTGACGGTCAAGCCGGTGCTCTACGCCGCCAACGTCACCGATGCCGAACTGACGGGAACCGAGGGACCGCACCTGCAGGCCCTTCGAGCCGCCGTGGCAGCATCGGGCGAGCATGCCGAGGTGGTGGCCTTCTCGGCCAAGATCGAAGCCGAGCTGGCCGAGCTGGCACCGGAGGACCGCGACGAGTTCCTGTCCTCGCTCGGACTGGAGTCGGCCGGCCTGGACCGGCTGATCCAGGCTGGTTACCACCTGCTGGGCCTCCAGACCTACTTCACGGCGGGGGAGCAGGAAGTTCGTGCCTGGACGATCCATCGTGGCGATACCGCTCCGGTTGCGGCGGGCGTCATCCACACCGACTTCGAACGCGGTTTCATCCGCGCCGAGACCGCTGCTTTCGACGATTTTGTCGGACTGGGTGGCTGGAAGGGGGCGAAGGAGAAGGGCGCCGTGCGCTCGGAAGGCAAGGAGTACGTGGTCCAGGACGGCGACGTACTTCTCTTCCGCTTCAACGTCTGAGGAACGACCGCTGTCCCACCAATCGGACAGGATCTCGTCACCCTGTCCGGACGCACCAACCAGTCAGCCCTGAGCGTCACCGGCGCTCCGGCCTCACAGCAGCCTCGGCACTCATGTTGCGCTGGAATGCCCGACGACACTCACCTACCGCATCCACCCACCTGATGCGGCGTCAAGTTGACGCGTACGCTGCACGCGTCCTGTGCTTTCTCTGCCATGGAGAGTCAATGCGGATTCGCACCCTTCTCGCCCTCGGTCTCGCTGTCAGCAGCCTTGCTGCCTGCAGCGATTCCTCCACCGGGGCACAGGTCTACCGTGTGGTCGGCGTGCTCGACAACAACGGTTTCGCTTCGGTGGTACTGCCGCGCGAGGTCGGAAGCCCGTCCAACCTGCCGGCTCTCACCTGCTACACCGCACAACCCAACACGTCGGTCTGGTTCGAGGTGGGATCGGTCGAGTTGCCGGCGCAGTATTTCCCGAACATCCCGAAGGAAGACCGCGTACTGGACAACTGCATCCTCGAGCCAAACCAGAGCAATCCGCAGCAGATGAACGCCACCATCGAGGGCCAGCCACCGAACTGGCAGTACGCCTTCACCGTGGTCTACTGAGGCATTCGAGGTCGCCGGGTTACTGGCGTTCGGCGACCTGCAACGTCATGTTCGCTCGGCTGACCCGGTTCTGGCATCGACCACCAGGCGCCGCAGATCCCGATCACCATGTCGCGCAGCGCCTCCAACCACATCCTGAAGCCTGCAGGGAGCGCCCATGCGAACACTCGCCATGCTTGCCTTTGCCGTTATCGCCACCACCCTCCCGGCCTGCAAGGGTGACGCGGGGCCGGTCGGCCCGGCTGGTCCGCAGGGTCCCGCTGGCCCGACCGGCGCGACGGGCCCTGCTGGCCCCCCGGGCACCGGTTCCGGTTCGCGAGTCTACAGAGCGAACGGCATCCTCAATGAGAACGGCTTCGCCACGGTGACCTTGCCCGCCGAGGCAGGCACGCCGACGTCGCTGCCGGTACTTGCCTGCTACACCGCTGCGCCGGGAAGTTCGGTCTGGTTCCTCGTCGGTTCGGTGGAACTCCCTTCCCAGTATTTCCCGAACATCCCGGCCGGCGACAGGGTGCTGGACAACTGCATTCTCGAGCCCAGCCCGACTGACCCCCAGCGACTGAACGCGACCATCGAGGGACAACCGCCCAACTGGCAATACGCCTTCGTAGCCATCTTCTGAGGCTGTCGGGTTCGTCCAGCCGCATTGCGGTGGCCGGGCTAACCATCCACGGGGTCGGGGCACAGGATCGGCTCGCCCGCCCCGGACAGTGCGCCATTGCCTGACGCTCCCTGAATCGCTACTTTATAGGGCTAACGTCGAACGCCGGCGTTGCATCCCCTGGATGTGACGCCGGTTCGGCTCTCACCCTCCCTCTCGCCCCGGCAACCGGCGGAGGGCGGTCACGACCAAAGGGAGGCTTGCCATCGCATGACCCGCGACTATGAAGTGGTGTATATCCTCGATTCAGCGCTCGAGGATGACGCCGTAAACGAGAGCATCGGTCGCTTTCACGACCTGCTCAACCTCGACGCGGAGAGCGTCGAGATCGATCACTGGGGGCGGCGTCAGCTCGCCTACAAGATCGGAAGCCGCGACACGGCCTACTACGCCGTCGCCCGCTTCGCCGCCGACCCGACGCTGCTCCCCGAGTACGAGCGCGCACTGCGGCTGGACGATAGCGTGATCCGCTACCTCATCTCGTTGCACGAGCACGAGCTCGGTGCGCCGCCGATGACCGAGGAGCAGCTCGCCGCTCGCCGGCGCGACGACGATGACGACGACGACGAGGAGGAGTAACCATGCGCCGCAACAAGAAGCCGTGCCCCATCTGCGAGGCAGGCATCCGATTCATTGACTACAAGGACGAGCGCACCCTCTCCCGCTTCATCACCGAGAACGGCAAGATCCTGCCGAGCCGGCTGAGTGGGGTGGATGCGCGACACCAGCGTCAACTGGCGAGCGCCATCAAGAAGGCGCGGTATCTGGCGCTCGTTCCATACATGAGGGGCACCCAGTCGTAACCGAACTGCCGGAACCTCTTCCACCGTCGGATACGGTGGCGTCAGCGCCACCGCGCTGGCGGTACGTGTTGCTGGGGCTGGTGGCGTTGCTGCTGGCCCCGGCAACTCCCTTCCTGCCGGTGCTCGCGCCGGCGGCTGAAGCCCTGGTGCTTCTCGTACCTGTCTTCGCTGCCTGTACGTTGGTGGGATGGTGGGCCGGTGGACGATTGAGCGTGGCCCTGCTCTGGCTGCTCCTCGCGGCCTGGCTGGTTGCTCAACCCATTCCCGGCACGGCCGGTTACGGCTGGTTGGTACGGGGCTGGGCTGTATTGCTGGCGGGAGTGTTCGGTGCGTTCTGTGTGCTCCGGCCACGACAGGGCTTTCTCGCTCAGGCCCTGCCGGCGGTAGGCCTGAGCATGCTCATCGCACTGGTCGCCCTGTTCACCGTCAATGGGTCAGCAGCAGATCAGTTGGGGCGTACGCTGCTCATCGAGTACGCCGATCGTACAAACCAGTGGACTGTCCTTCTGAACCGCCTGACGTCGACGCCGGAGTGGGCGGAGTATCTCGCGAAGTCGCCGGAAGCTCTGGCGCTTCGGCAACAGGTACTTGCCGAGTATGGCCGGATGCCGGAGCGGTCGTTGACCGTACTACCGGCAATGCTCGCGCTCGAGTCGCTGGCCGTCCTGGCAGTGGCCTGGGCACTTTTCCAGCGGTTGTCGCGGGTCAGAATCGGACCGCCGCTGGCGCCCCTGCAGGAGTTCCGCTTCAGCGACCAGCTCATATGGGCGCTCGTGGTGGGCGTGACAATGCTCGTGCTTCCCGCCTTTGCCGAGATGCGGGATGCTGCTATCAACTTGCTGGTATTCTTCGGCGCGCTATACGTTGTACGAGGCCTGGGCGTCCTGAGCTGGATGCTCGCCCCCAGGCGGTGGACGAAGGCGTTACTCGTCGCGGTCGGGCTCCTCGCGTGGCAGTTGCTGGCGACGCTGGCGCTCGCGCTGGGAGTGGGTGACACGTGGCTCGATTGGCGCCGTCGAACGCGGCCGACCTCATAACGATTGGAGTGCATCCCATGGAAGTCATTCTGCGTCAGGCCGTGGACAACCTCGGCCATCCGGGCGACATCGTCGTCGTCTCGCCGGGCTATGCCCGCAACTATCTACTCCCCCGGGGAATAGCCTACCAGGCGACCGAGGGAAACAAGAAGCGCATCGCCCAGGAAAAGGATCGGCTGCTGGCCGCCGAGAGCGAGCGCCGGGAGGCCGCCGAGAGCATCGCCACGAAGCTCGAGGAAGTCTCCATCACCTTCTCCGCTCGTGTCGGCGAGGAAGGCAAGCTCTTCGGTTCGGTTACCGTTGGCGACATAGTCGAGCAGCTCGAGGCCCAGGGCTTCTCCGTCGAGAAGCGACAGGTCGAACTCGACGAGCCCATCAAGGCGCTCGGCGTCTACCGTATCCCGATCCGCCTGCACGTGGACGTGCGTCCGGAGATCAAGGTCTGGGTCATAAAGCAGTAGACCGCCCGCAGAGGGCCACGAGAGCGGGGGACGACCGTCGTTCAGGCTCGTCCCCCGCTCTCTTTCGCCAACCCGTCGGCAGCCGACGCGATCCGCTCCACGCGCTCCGACATGTCGCCTTCCCGGCTAGCGGGTTATCGTACCGGGGGAACACCGGAACACGATACCGGACTCGGTGCCGCCCTGACCCGGGCTCTCCTACCCACGACAAGTCACCACTGTCCCTTGTTCCCTGCCCGATCATAGTCTGCCTTCCGCAGTTCCTACCGCGCACCCAGTCGCCTTCGCATGACCGCTTCCACGACCTACGATCCCCGCCAACTCGCCCAGCGCGTCGCCGCCCTCGCCCTTGAATTGAAAGCGTCGGACGTCGTCATACTCGACGTCCGCGGCGTAGCCGACGTGACCGACTGCTTCGTCATCGCCAGCGGTACCTCGGATGCCCATGTCCGCGGCATAGCGAATCATGTCCTGGACGAACTTCGCAGCGAGGGCGTGCGGCCGCATCACGAGGAAGGGCTGCAACAGGGACGCTGGGTACTGCTCGACTACATCGACGTGATCGTTCACATCTTCCATCCCCAATTGCGGGAATTCTATCAACTGGAACGCTTGTGGAGCGACGCCGAGGTGGTGCCTGTCGAGTTGGAGCAGGCACTCCGGTAGCGCAGTCGCGTCCACGTCGCAACTTGTACGGCTCCCTCCGCAGCCCTACCTTTAGCGCCGTGCGCACACTCACCGCGTTGGCGCTCGCGCTCCTGGCCTGCGCTCCCGCCGACCGCGGCGGCGCGGCGTCGGATCGCGATGCCCGTCCCTCCGTTGCCCCCAACGGCCCCGATCCCATCGTCCTGCGAGTCCCTCGCAGCGGTGGAGCGGCCGTGGCTTACATGTATCCGGCCCTCGACTCCGTAGTCTGGCGCTCGAGCGCCAGTCTGCCCGCACTCGACCGCGTCCTCTCCTTCGATGCCGAGCTGGGCTCGCTCGCCTTCGTGGATGGGAAGGGATTCCCCGGCCGACTGGATCTGAGACTGGGGACCGTGACCTCGGCCACAAGGAGGAAACTCGCCGACATTTCCTCGGCTGAGGCCGAAGTCATCTACGGTATCGATAGCTCCGGAAAGGTCCTGCGGCTGACTCCGTCAGCGGACGCCTGGGAACTCACGACACCCACGGTGGCCCAGGCGGTGATCCCGCAACCGGACGGTTGGCTTCTCGTGCTGGCCAACCGACCGGACAGCGGCCGTGGACGGAACGCGAAGAAGGAAAGCGTGCTGTGGCGCCTCCGTCCACCCGAGAAGGAGCTGCTGGACACCATCGTCGTGCCGCGCGTCGGACGGGCCATCCGCACCCGGGTGGGCGACCTCGTCTACCTGGTGGCCGGCGACAGGTTGCTGGCAGTGCGCAGCCGAACGCTCGAGACGATGCCTACCGTCCGGTTCGATGCCCCGGTCATCGCCCTCGCCCCAACCCCCAGCGGCGATCGTCTCTTTGTCGCGGTGGACTCCAGCGACCGCCTCTCGGTGGTGGACCGGTACGCGGAGGCGGTAAGCGGCCGCATACAGTTGCCGGGTGCCGCTCGGGATCTCCGGATGGACCAGTTGGGCCGGTACCTGTTGGTCCGTCCGCTCGTTGGCGATTCGGTGTGGGTGGTGGCAGTGAGCAACGGGGAGTTGGTGGGGACGCTGGGCACCGGTTGGCGTACGGACCTGCCCTTCGTCGCACCCGACGGGAACCTCGCCCTCCTGCGCGGCAAGGATGTGATTCTCGCCGATGCGGCGAGTGGGGTTCAGCGGGCCCGCATGGAAGGTGGTGCCGACGACTTCTGGTATACCATGTCGTGGAACGGATTCCGGCCTCGCAGTGAGGAACTTGACGACCCGGTCCGGTTCCGGGTCCGGACAGCCCCCGTGGATACCACCCCGACCGATACCGCGCCTCCCCTGGACACCGCTCCGCCACCGCCAACCGACACGGTGGCACCGTCCAGGCCACCGGCGCCGGCTGGATTCACCGTCTCCTTTGCTGCACTGCTCAACCAGAAGAGCGCCAACGAGCTGGCGCAGGAGATCGAGGTAGGTGGACATCGCGCCCGGGTGGTCGTTGGCCAGCGTGCCGGTACGGCCATCTATCGCGTGGTGCTGGGACCCTACTCCACACGCGCGGACGCCGAAGCAGTGGGTCGTGCATCCGGCCGTACGTACTTCATCTACGAGGGGAACCCTTGACCGTGCCCGTCACTCCCGAGCAGGCCGCGGCCTGGGAGGCCGAGGGCCGTCGCCTCGCCCCAGCTCTCGATCCGGTAGCTGCCGTCGTCGTGGCAGGAATGGATGTGGTAGCCTCTGCGCACCTGGCACTCGGCCTCGCCGCGGGCCAGGCCAGCCATCGGCGCGTGGCCGTGGCCGACCTCACAGGCCGTGCGCTGCCCCTCACCCAGCTCGTCTCCGACGACGATCCTCACGGGCTGGGTGACACCTTCGCCTTCGGCGTCTCGTTGAACCGCATCGCGCGGCAACTGGACCAGGACGGGAGGCTGTTCGTCATACCCGCGGGCACCGAACCAGCGCTAGCTGCTGGGATGGCCGAGAGCGACAGGTGGCGGCGCATCGCCGATGGCTTTCGCGATGTGGGCGCTCTGCTGCTGATAGTCGCCCCATCCAACGAACCTGGACTGTCCGATCTCATCACGCGCATGGATGGCGTGGTGGGGGTGGACGAGACGGCGCCGACGATTGCCCTGCCCCATCGAATCATTACCGCGTCGCTCCGCGAGGCTCCAGAACCGCCGGCGACTCGTGCTCCGGTCATGGCGCCGCGTTCCGCCGGCAGCCGGATACTCCGGGCCACGATCTACGCGCTGGGTGCACTGGCCATCATCGCCGGCCTGGTCTGGGCGGCACGGGAGATTGGCGGTAGCGGGCGCCCCTACAAACCCCTCTTCACACGCACCGACAGCGCCTCGGCTGAACTCGGGGAGGCTGTCGTCGACCCTGTCGATAGCTCGATCAGCGATGCCGGTTCAGAGGTGAGTGCGGCGGCGGCCGACTCGGCGACGTCGTCGGTCGACGCCTTCCTGCCCCCGGTGGCCAATCCCGAGGACTCTGTGCGGGCCGCCTCATTCGCCGTGTCCTTCGCTTCCGCGACTTCGCCGTCGGCCGCCACGAGGAGCTTCCGCTCCCGACCCAGGTCGCTCGCCGCGGTGACCGTGGGCGAGGCAGCGGACTCCACGGGCAGGGTACGCTACTATGTCATCACCGGCGCCGGTCGCACGCAGGCCTATGCCGACGCGCTGCTCGCCCGCATGCGCTCGGACGGATTGCTCAGCGCCTCCACCGGCGAGGTCGTGCACCTGCCATACGCGCTCCAGGTGGAGAGCTCGGTGCCGCGCGATTCGGTGCGTCCGGTTCTCAATCGTTTCGTCGCTCGTGGAATCCCCGCCTATGCGTTACTCCAGACCAATGGCCGTGCCCACGTCTATGTGGGCGCCTTCGCCACACCGGCCGACGCCCGTCACACCCTCGTCACGTTGCAGACAGCGGCCATCCCGGCCGCCCTCGCCGTGAGAACCGGGAGGCCGTTGTAAGTGCGTCTTACCAAGCTGGAGCTGCACGGCTTCAAATCCTTCGCTGACCGCACCGAACTCGTGTTCGAGGAGGGTGTGACGGCGATCGTCGGCCCCAACGGGTGCGGCAAGTCGAATATCTCGGACGCCATCCGCTGGGTACTCGGCGAGCAGCGTGCGCGCGTCATGCGCGGAGCCAAGATGGACGAGGTGATCTTCCAGGGATCCTCGTCCAGGCGGCCGGTCAACGTCGCCGAGGTATCGCTCCATTTCGACAACGACGACGGCACGCTCCCGCTGGCCTTTCGCGAGGTGGTCATCACGCGACGACTCTCGCGATCGGGAGAAAGCGACTACTTCCTGAACCGCTCACCGTGCCGGCTCAAGGACATCCACGACCTGGTGCGCGGGACCGGCCTGGGCGCTGACTCCGGTGTCGTGATCGAGAGCCGGATGATCGATGCCCTCCTGTCCGATCGTCCCGACGAGCGACGCGAACTGTTCGAGGAGGCCGCGGGAGTCGGTCTCTACCGCGATCGGCGACGGAGCACCGAGCGTCGGCTGGAAGAGACGTCGGTGGACCTGTCCCGTCTCGACGACCTTATCGGCGAGGTCCAGAGCCAGGTGCGCTCCCTCGCCCGCCAGCGTCGCCGGGCAGAACGCCATGCCGAGCTCGTGGAACGACGCTTCGAGGTGGAGATCACCCTCGCCGGGCGAGAACTGGAGGAGCATCGCGAGGAGCTCGCGCTCCTGGAGGAGAGGCTTGCCGTCCTCCGGGCCCAGACTCCCGCGCTGACAGGGCTACTCGGCGACGCCGAACGGCTACGGGAGACCGCACAGGCCGAGAGGGCGGCGACCGAGGCGCAGCGGACAGAGCTGGCCCGCCAGGTCGCTGCCGAACGCCAGGGTGCGCTCCAGCTCCAGGGAGAGATGGCTGTCGCCGAGGAACGGCAGCGGAATGCGGTCGCCCGGCGTCAGCGCGCCGAGCAGGAACGGCATGACGGTGAGGCGGTGGGCGTCCGCGTGTCCGCCGACCGCGAACAGGCGGGCCAGGATCGGGAGCTGTTGCAGGAGGAGCTGCGAACGGTCACCGAGCAACTCGAGGAGCGTAGCGCCGCCGAGGAGGAAGCGCGCGCGCTCGTCACGGCAGCCAGGAACGCCGTGGAAGAGGGCGAGCGCCGCCTGCGCGACCTGCGAGACCAGGCTCGCCGCCTGGAGATGGATCACGAGGGAGTGGAGCGGGAGTTGGTCGATGCCGCTCAGCGCGATGAGACGCTCCAACTGGAACTGCAGCAGGTCAGCGACAACGTGAGTGCCATCCAGCGCGATGCCGCCGCTGCCGCGGATGCCGTGGCCGCGGCAGGAATGCAGGTGGCCGAGTCCGTGAAGAAGCTGGAAGCGGCGCACGCGAGCGCGCGCGACACCCGCGAGCGAGAGGGTCTGGCTCGGGCCGAACTTGCAAGGGCCAACGAGTCGCTGCACAACCTGGAGGGCAAGGCGAACGCACTGGAAGGGTTGGAGCGTGAGCGCGTGGGACTCGCTCCCGCTGCGGCGAAGCTGTTGAGAGAGCGGCAGCAGTTCGGTGAGGGAGCCATTCTGGGCCCACTGTCGGACTTCATCGAGACATCGCCGGACATGGCGCTCCTCGTTGAGCGCTTCCTGGCCGCCAACCTTCACGCGGTGCTGGTGCGCGACTCGGCGGCCGCGCAGGCGGTGCGTGCGTGGCACGCGCGCACCAACCCCGGCCCACTACTTCTCCTCCCCCTCGACGCCGACCCGGGCCAGTACGCTGCAGGACGGAGTGCCGGTGGCACCGGCGACGATGACGCGGACGCCCTTCTGGCTCGCGTGAACGCTGCGCCGGCCGCCCGGCGTTGGGTGGGGAACCTCCTCGCTCACGTACGCAGCACCGACGCCGGCGCAGCTTTCGTGGATGCCCGCGGCGCCGTCTGGCTACCCGGAGCAGTGACCGGGCCCGGACCGCTCCGCAGGCGCGCCGAGCTGTCCGAGTTGCGCGATGCCGTGACCGCCGCCGTCGCCGCTCGCGACGCTGCCGCCAGTACGGCCGAGCAGATCCGTCTCGAGATGCAGGCCGCCGATCGCCACGCCGCGACCGCGGCGGAGGAGGCCAGCGTTGCCCAGCGCGAGGCCCGTCGGTCGCAGGAATTGCACGGCGAGGTTGAACGTCGTCGGCAGCGGGCCGAGCGCGAACTCACCGAGGCACGCGCGCTGCACGATCGACTGACGGCGCGACGCCAGGAATTGACTGATCGGCTGGCTTCGTTGGCCACGCAGAGCGACCGTGTGGCCGAGGAACTGGAAGGGCTGGAAGGCATGAGCGGCGAGCAGCGCGAACGACTCGCTGCCACCGAGCAGATGCAGGAGGAGGCGCGCGAGTACCGCACGACCTTCCAGGTGCAGCAGGCGCAGGTGCATGCACGATTGCAGGTGGCGCTGGACAGGGAGCGACGTCTGGACGAGGAGCTCTCCACCGCCGAGCGTCGTCTGCAATCACTTCAGACGGAGCTCTCGAGCCTCAGCGATGCCGATCGGCTCCTGGCCGGCCAGATGGCCCGTTGGCAGGCCGAACTGGCCGCGCGGCAGCTCGCGCTGGCCGAACTGGAGTCACGTCTTGCCGACTCGGAGACGGCTCTCCAGGCTGCCGACGCCCGCCTGGCCCACGCCGAGCAGCTACTGGAACAGGCTCGCCGCGACAACACTGCCCGTTCCGAGGAACTGCATCATGCGGAACTTCGCTTCAGCGACCTCTCCGGCGGCCGGCGGTCCATACGCGAGCGGCTCGAGACCGAATGGCGCCGATCGCTCGAGGAGCTGCTCGCCGCCGTCACCCCGTTGGACCTGGACACGGATGCGTTGCGCCAGGAGGCCACCGAGCTCAGGGAGCAGTTGGAGGCGCTGGGGCCGGTCAATCCGCTCGCCATCGAGGAGCACGACGAGGAGGGCAAGCGGCTCGACTTTCTCACCGCCCAGCGGAACGACCTTGCACAGGCCAGGAACTCGCTCCACCAGGCCATTCGCGAGATCGACACCACCGCGCGCGAGCTCTTCCTGGCCACCTTCACCCAGGTGAGGGAAAATTTTCGCCAGATATTCATGACGTTGTTCGGCGGCGGTGAGTGCGACCTGCGGCTGGAGAACCCGGAGCTCCCGCTCGACTGCGACATCGAGATCCATGCATCGCCGCGCGGCAAGCGGACGCAGCGCATCCACCTCCTGTCCAGCGGTGAGCGGGCACTCGTGGCCCTCTCGTTGTTGTTCGGCATCTTCCTCACCAAGCCGAGTCCGTTCTGCCTGCTGGACGAGGTGGACGCGCCGCTGGACGACCAGAACATAGGTCGGTACGTGCGGATGCTCAACGAATTCAAGACGCGTACCCAGTTCATCGTCATCACCCACAATCCGCGCACCACCACCGAGGCGGCCGACGCCGTCTATGGCGTGACGATGCAGGAGCCGGGTGTGTCATCGCTGGTGAGCGTTCGCATGAAGGGACGCCAACTGGATGAACTGGTCGGCCCCGAGAACGGAAGCAGCAACGGCAATGGCGACGGCAACGGAAGGGATGCTGGGATCGCCGACGTGGCCACTGTCGTGGTATCCGCAGCCGGTGACGGTGAGTCCCACGGCGAGGAGGAAGCGGTGAGCGGGGATGGGTTGCCTGCCGCGGATGCCACCGCCGACGATGCAGCGTTCTCGCTGTGAGCTGCAGGTGAACATTCAATTCAGCGCCGCCAGGTGCGGCGAGATCGGGAGCTGGTGCGACTGACGACGGTCGGTACCGGTACTGCGGCCCCGTCGCCCGGTCGCGTGAGCAGCGGTCACCTCGTGGAGTGCGGCCAGGCGCTGGTGCTCATGGACTGCGGCAGCGGGGTAGTTCACCGCATGGCGGAGTTCGGCCTGCGGTGGCCGGATATCACGCACGTCGTCCTCACGCACTTTCATCACGATCACACAGGCGACCTGCCGACCCTCATCTTCGCCTGGCGCCACGGCATGATGCCCGCGCGGTCGGCAGGCATCCAGATCATCGGACCGGCAGGTACTTCCGACCTGTTGGACCGAACGAGCATTGCCTCCGGCGCCTGGGTGCGGGAGCCTGGCTTTCCGGTGAGCGTGCGAGAGATGGAACCTGGCGAGACATTCGAGCTGGCCTCCGGGGTGACGATCGGAGCGCACCGGACGCCCCACACCGACGAGAGTCTGGCCTATGCCCTCACTACGGCGGGGCACCGTCTCGTTTATACTGGAGATACGGGTTTTGATGAGGGCCTGGCCGAGTGGGCCAGCGGCTGCGACCTGCTGCTTGCAGAGTGTTCGCTGCCACAGGCAATGGCATTACCCACTCATCTGACTCCTGAACAATGCGGCCAACTGGCCGCACTGGCGCGACCCGGACGGCTCGCGCTCACTCACTTCTATCCGCCCGTCGAGCGCGTGGACATTCGCGCCGCCGTGGCAACGGCTTTCGATGGCCCGCTCACGCTGGCTGTGGACGGCTGGACTCTGGACCTAGAGGAGTAGGACGACCCATGCTGGTTGTGATGCAACATGACGCGTCGGCCGCCGACGTCGAGGACGTCTGCCGCACGATAGTGGAGATGGGCTACGAGGCGCGTCCGCTCCCGGGCGCCCAGCGGACCGCTGTCGGCCTGGTCGGGAACGATGGACGGGTGGATGCCTCGCGCATTGAAGGCATGGCAGGGGTCGCGCAGGTCATCCACGTCACGCAGCCCTACAAGCAGGTGTCCCGGGAGTGGCGACCGGAGAACACGCTCGTGGAGATCGCACCGGGAGTGGTTTTCGGCGGTCGCGACGTGCCGGTCATTGCCGGCCCCTGTTCGGTGGAGTCGGAGGAGCAGATCCTGGACGCCGCACACGCCGTCAAGGCGGCGGGCGCCACGGCCCTGCGCGGAGGCGCCTTCAAGCCCCGCAGCTCGCCCTATTCCTTCCAGGGTATGGGAAGGCGAGGTCTCGAACTACTCGACCTTGCCAGGCGCAAGACCGGGCTCGCCATCATCACCGAGGCGCTCGACGTCGAAGGCGCGTCGCTCGTGGCCGAGTATGCTGACTGCATCCAGATTGGCGCGCGGAACATGCAGAACTACTCCCTCCTGCGCGCCGTCGGTCGACTTCGCAAGCCAGTGATGATCAAGCGTGGCCCGTCCGCCACGATCACCGAGCTGCTCCTGAGCGCGGAGTACGTTCTGGCCGAAGGCAATGACCAGGTGATACTCTGCGAACGGGGGCTGCGCAGTTTCGACCCACTCACTCGCAACCTGTTCGACCTCACCGCCATCCCGGTCGTCCACCGCCTGTCTCACCTGCCCATCGTGGCCGATCCCAGTCACGGAACGGGACTTCGCGACAAGGTCGCGCCAATGGCCTCGGCCGCTGTCGCGGCCGGCGCGGACGGTCTGATGATCGAGGTGCATCCCAGGCCCGACAGGGCCCTCAGCGACGGCGCGCAGTCACTCTACCCAGCGCAGTTCGACGAACTCATGAAGCAGTTGCACGCCGTGGCGCTGGCCGTAGGCAGACAGATCACACCGGTTGGCGCGGGGAACGTGGCGGTTTCGATCGGGTAGGAAGTGGATGCGCTCACATCCCGTAATCCAACAGGCCGGTCCGGCCACCGGCCATCCAGCCGTCCCGCGCCATGTCGTTCGCCGGCGGGTCCTTCCGGCCGTCGCCGCACTCGCGCTTGCCACGTTGCCAGTCATGACCGCGCATGCGCAGGCGAGCTCGACCAGCCGGCCAGCCAGCGGCAGTGTGGATGCGCTCATTGGCCGTGCCGCGGCCACCTACAAGGCGGCCCGGACGGCGACCGCCAACTTCCAGCAGACGCTCACCAACCCGATGACCGGCAGCGCGTCTGTTTCCCGCGGCGTGCTCCATCGCCAGGCACCGGATCGGTTCGCCTTCAGCTTCACCGATCCATCCGGTGATCGGATCATCGCCGATGGAAAGTTTCTCTGGGTCTACACCCCGAGCAGCACTCCGGGCCAGGTGCTCAAGCTGCCAGCGGAGGCGGCCAATGGCGGGATGCTCGACCCGGGTGCACAGTTCTTCGAGGCACCGCGTACGCGCTTCAATATCACCGACGGTGGCACGGCAACCGTTGGCGGTAGCCCTGCGCGTGTACTGACGCTCACCCCCAAGGGCGCCAACGCTCCGTTCACGAAGGCGACCGTCTGGCTCGACCCGGTCGACGGCACTCTCCGCCAGTTCGAGACACTGGATGGCATGGGTGTGAAGCGCCTCGTGTTGCTGACCGACCTCCGCGTCAACGTCACGCTTCCCAGTGGGGCATTCACGTTCACGCCGCCCAAGGGCGTGCGGGTAGTGGATGGCCAGGGGCTGATGGGCAGTCGCTGAACAGGCCTTCCGGGAAGTCGGATGCGCTCCGGCCTGAGTGTTCTGTCAGGCCTGGTTCAAGTACAACCATGCACAGCGATGGGTCGGCCACGGCCTTCCACGCCGGCTCGTGGAGTATCCGTAGCGACACGCAGCGGTCCGGACCGGCGGACAGAGTTCCCCCGTCAACCCAGCACCATGTAGCCCCGCCCCTGCGACACAGCCAGGGTCTCAGCGCGGCATCGTTACAGCGTTGCCGGTAGCGTGACCACCGTTGGTGATCGGCGCCAGCCCTCCCTTCGACACCGTGGCGCGTGACGATGCTGCGGCGGCGGCCGAAGCCTCGTCCAACCGCAGTCCCTCCAGCGCCACCTGGCGAGCTCTGGCTATCACTGCCGTGCCGCTCGAGGCGCGCTCGAGGAGCTCCGCCGGGGTATTGATGCCTCTCAGCAGCCCCACGCCAGTCTGAAGCGCCCGATCCCAGCTCAGCGAGCGATGCACACTCGCCTCGGGGTCGAAGGTGAATCGGACCACGTCCTGCGCCAGCAGACGATCCACGAGCGGTGCGGCTCCATCGTACACATCGCGCGGGACATCCACGCCCCGAGCCAGGAGCCGTTCGCGGAGCGCGTCACGCATGGCAGGCGTCACGACGAAATCTCGCGAGCGCACGGCGCCGGAGCCACGGAGTTCGAGGGCATAATCGGTGATCGCGTCGCGGAAAGTGCTCACCGCGCTACCCAATGCACGTCCCAGCGCCAGTTCAGCGGGCGGTAGTAGCGTGTCACCAACTATCAGGTCGGGGGTGATTCCACCGCCGCCGAAGAGGATTCGACCGCCGTCGGTTCTGAACTGCTCGCGCGACTCCCTGGGCGGTGCCGATTCCAACGGCAGCTCGCCCTCACCTGGTAGCTGCGTTCCGAAGGGACGCCCTATTGCCCTCCCGGCAGGTGTGTACCAGCGGGCCGTGGTGAGCTTGAGGGCGCCGCCACCGGTCAGCGGGAAGAGGCTCTGAGCACTGCCCTTTCCGAACGTCGTCCGGCCCACGATGATCGCCCGATCATGATCCTGCAGCGCGCCGGCGACTATCTCTGCCGCACTCGCGGTGCCATCGTCCACGAGTACCACCACCGGCATGCCATCCCACCTCTGCGGCAACTGGTCCTTGTAGACGGCCGACGATTCCGGATCGCGGCCGCGAACATCCACGATCCGCTGTCCCTCGTCCAGGAAGAGGTCAGCCACCTCGACACCTTGCTGGAGCAGGCCACCAGGGTTCCGACGCAGGTCCATGATCAGGCCGCGCACGCGCTTCTCCCGTAACGAGTCCACGGTCCGGGCAAGCTCGACGGCGGTGGAGTCACCGAACACGTTGACGTCCACATAACCCACATCACCATCCAGGATGGCGATCCTCGAAACGGCCTGGATGTGAACCTCACGTCGCGCCACTGACAGCTTCACGTGATGGCCGTCCACACCGCGCTGGATGACCAGCTTCGCCGTCGTCCCCGGCTTGCCGCGAAGTGCCCGCGTAGCCTCGTCCGGTGTCATGCCCTGGGTGGACACACCATCGATCTCGAGGATCCGATCCCCGGTCGTGAGGCCGGCACGCTCGGCCGGCGAGCCACGATGGGCGGCGATGACCGTCAGCCAACCGTCGCGCGCATCGAAGCGCACGCCGATTCCCACATACAGCCCTGCTGTACGCTCGTTCAGCTTCGCCAGCCGTTCGCTGGACAGGTAGACCGAGTTCGGATCGTGCAGTTCCTCGAGCAGGCCTGTGACGGCGAGCTGATAGAGCGCGCTGTCGCTCACCTCGTCGACGTAGTTCTCCACGATGTGCTGGCGCACCTGATCGAACAGCCGGACGCCGGCGTACGAGTTCTCCGACCCGACGAGCCCGCGCTGGACGAACCAGCCGCCCGTCACGACGGCTGCACCGCAAATCGCTCCCACCACGATCGCCCTGGACCGCATCAACCCTCTCCAGTGAGCACGCGCGTCAGCAACGCCCGCTGAACTGCGGACATCACTGGAAATATAATTCGCGTTCCCGGTGTCGTGCTCATTTCCCTTCCAGCCGACACGGCGCGAGCCTGGCAGGCATCAGGTAACGACCTGTCGGTCGTCCGTCGCCGCACGCTCCCCGAACATGGCCGGCCACCTTGCGGCCAGCACAGCCAGCAGCGCCCGAAAAACCTGCGATTCGTCGCCAGCGGCGGGGACAGCCACAATCGGACCGCATTCCGGGTGCGCCGCCTGCCACGCCGGCTCGGCAAAGCTGGTGAAAGCAGCCGCAACCCGAGCGTGGAAGTCACTCCCGGCCTGCTCCATCCGGTCGTGACTGCTCCGCCTTCGCGCCCGCTCGAGTCCAGCAGTCGGGTCGAGTTGCAGGAGGAGGGTCAGGTCCGGGACGAGCCCCTGGGTGGCGAACCGATTGGCTGCCACCACGTCAGCCTCGGGGAGCCCGCGGCCGTGGATCTGGTAGGCGTAGGTGGAAAGGAAGAACCGGTCGGCAAGAATCAACCGGCCTGCCTGCAGGCCCGGCTGCAACTCGCTCGCCACCAACTCGGCCCGGGCAGCCATGAACAGGAGGGCTTCGGTACGGGGCGAGACGGAGTGGGACGGATCCAGCACCAACCGACGGATCTCCTGGCCCACGACGCTCGTGCCCGGCTCGCGCACGAGGTGAGCCGACAGGCCGCGGGCAGCGACCCAGGCCGCGAGGTGCGCCAACTGGGTGGACTTCCCTGCCCCCTCGGGCCCCTCGACGACTATCAGCCGCCCGCGCGCCTTCCCCACTGCCGCCAATAACCCCGGTTAGCCGAGAGTTATGATCGGGCTGGCAGCGCCCTTGTGGATGCCGTCCAGGATCACCTCATTCACCCTCGACATCAGCTTGTCGAAGTTCTCCTGAGCGACCGCCATCTGCTGGTAGACGGGATTGGTCTGCACCTTCGACAGCAGTTCATCCAACTCGCGCTCCATCTCCGGGGTCGGTGACTCGCCACCAGTCATCAACCGCTCGGCGTCGACGCGGATCTCCTCCATGCGTCGCATCAGGGCGATGGAGTCCTTGTCCTCATTCAGGGCGCTGCTGGCCCGCTTGACTGCCTGGTACTCCGCGCTCTGGCCGATAAGCCGGCCGAGGTCACGCGCCTTGTCTTCGAGCATGGAATCTGTCCTCAACGTATGAGTCACGGATGGCAGCATACTGACGGGGCAGAGCCCCGCAAGTGCTCAGCGACCAGTCCGCAGGGCGACCACGAAACGTTCGCGGCCAGTAAGATCCGGGCGGACGGCCACATCGCTGTAGCGTCCGTCGGCGACGATGCGCCGGGCGACCTCCGAGGCTCGTCGCGCATCAGCCTCCAGGACGAGCAATCCACCCGGCTCGAGGATGTTGCCTGCGTCACGCACGATAGCTGCCGTGACATCGAGCCCCTCGTCGCCACAGCAGAGGGCCACCGCCGGCTCCCAATCACGCACGCTGGATGGTAGCGCATCCATCTCGTCGAAGGCGATGTAAGGCGGATTGGAAACGATGACGCGCACCCGGCTCCCGGCCAGCGGTTGCAGCCCCGCGCCGTGCATGAACTGTACGGGTGCCCGCAACGAGTCGCGAAGCAGGAGGGCGTTCGCGCGGGCCACCTCCAGCGCGTCCAGCGAGACGTCGGTGGCGATCACGGAATCGAACTGACCCTCGGTCGCCAGCGCGAGGGCAATGGCTCCCGATCCGGTGCCGACATCCACCGCCACTCCACCCGTTCCTCGCACCATCTCGAACACGATCTCGGGAAGTAGCTCCGTCTCCTGACGCGGTATGAGCACTCGCTCATCCACGGCCAGGGTCAGGTGGCGGAATGGGGCGCGGCCCACCGCGTAGGCGAAGGGCGCTCCCGCGGCGCGATGGGCGGCAGCTCGATCGATTTCAGCAGCAGTAGAGCTGGCCACCAGTGATGTCGGGTTCACCGTTGGCCAGAGCCGGGGCACATCGAGCAGGGCAGCGATCATGTCACGGGCTTCCGCGCGGGGCTCCGGAACCCCGGCCGCGGCAAGCTGAGCAGCCAGGCGTTGGTGCAGCGCTCCCACCGTCTCCGACCCACCGTCCTGCGCCGTCCCACCTGGTGGAGCGGTCGACGGGTGGCCCTCCAGCAGCGAGTCACTCACCGAATCTCTCCTCGGCATCGGCAAGGGCGAGCGCCTCGATCAGTGGCGCGATCTGGCCATCGAGCACGCTGTCGATGTCGTGCAGGGTGAGACCGATTCGGTGGTCGGTGACCCGACTCTGCGGAAAATTGTAGGTCCGGATCTTGGCCGAGCGATCGCCGGTGCCAACCTGGGTGCGACGGAGTCGTGACCGCTCCGCTTCCTGCTCGGAGATCCGGCGGTCGAGCAGTCGGGCACGGAGAACTTCCATTCCCTTCTGCTTGTTCTGGAGCTGCGACTTCTGGTCCTGCTGGCTGACGACGATACCGGTCGGGATGTGGGTGATGCGTACGGCGGAGTCGGTGGTATTGACGCTCTGTCCACCGGGGCCGGAGGAGCGGAAGACGTCTATGCGCAGCTCCCTGTCCTCGATCTTCACGTCCACCTCCTCCGCCTCCGGCAATACTGCCACAGTGGCGGCGGAGGTATGAATTCGCCCCTGATTCTCGGTCGCCGGCACACGCTGCACGCGGTGCACGCCGGACTCGTAGCGCATCGCCCCGAATGCGCCGTCGCCGACCACCTTGAAGATGGCCTCCTTCAACCCGCCCAGTGTCCCCTCGCTGATGGACAGCAGTTCCACCCTCCAGCCGCGCCGCTCCACGAATCGCGAGTACATGCGAAAGAGGTCGGCGGCGAAGAGCGCCGCTTCGTCGCCACCGGTACCGGCCCTGATCTCCACTATCGCTGTCCGGTCGTCGAGCGGGTCGCGGGGCATGAGCAGCGGGAGCATCTGCTGCTCCAGTTGACCGAGCAGGCTCTCCAGTCGATCGATCTCCCTGTTTGCCTCCTCGGCCATCTCCGCATCGTCAACGAGAGCGAGCTCGCGAACATCCGCGAGCTCGCTCCTGGCACGTTCTGCACGATCGGCGAGCTGTACCACCTGGGAGAGCCGGTGATGCTCGCGGCCAAGATCGGCCAGCCGGCCCGCATCGCGGGTCGTTGCCGGGTCCGACAACTCCCGCTCCACCTCGGCGGCGCGGGCAAGTGCGCCGTCCAGCCGATCCTGAAGACTCAGGCTGTCTTCCCGTACTTCTGGCGGAAGCGCTCGACGCGTCCAGCGGTGTCGATCAGCTTCTGCTTGCCGGTGTAGAATGGATGGCAGGCCGAACAGATGTCCGTGCGGATCTCTGCCTGCGTCGATCGCGTCTCGAACGTGTTGCCACAGGCGCAACTCACAGTCGCGGTAGCGTACACGGGATGGATATCGGTCTTCACGTGTGCCTCGATGGCTTAATTAAGGTCCAACTGTGAAATATAGTATGCCCAGGTCGGCGATGACAGGCCCCACATCGACTCCGGAAACAACTGCTGGCTGGACCGGTTGCGGTTGGTTGGAGACGGGGTAGCATGTTGTACCGGAGCCGTAATCGTAACCAGATCGTCGGAGCGACAGCAGCCTCCAGCGCCGTCTCCGATCCACGTTCGCCAGGGCCACTCATGACCCGTCCGCCCGACAGTCGTCTGACACCCAGCCAACTCTCGCTGCTCCAGATCACGGACTTCCTGGGCAGCGTCCCGCTCTTCCGTGGACTCGGGCGCGACGCCCTGCAACGCTTTGCAGAGGTCACCCGCGAGAAGCGTTATCCCAAGGGCAGCGTGATCGTCTTCGCCGACGACCCGGGTGATTCCCTCTTCATCGTGCGCACCGGCCGCGTCAAGGTCGTACTGCTCGGCGACGATGGCCGCGAAGTGATACTGGGCGTGCTGGGAATGGGTGAGCCATTCGGGGAACTGACCCTGATCGACGATCAGCCCCGGTCCGCTCACGTAATCGCGATGGAGGATTCCATCCTGCTCGTGCTCCGGCGCGAGGAGTTCCGACGGATCGTGGAGTCGTCGCCGGCGGTGGCCTGGGCGCTCCTGGCCGAACTGTCGCGAAGGTTGCGCGCTGCCGACCAGAAGATTGGCGGGCTGGTACTGCTGGACGTTCCGGGTCGCATTGCCCGCGTCCTGCTGGATGCAGCCCCGGACGAGAGCACGGGACTCGTCCAGAAGCGTCTCACCCACCAGACCATCGCCCAGATGGTGGGCGCCAGCCGGGAGACGGTGTCGCGGACGTTGAGCGACTTCCAGTCGTCCGGCCTGATCAGTGTCGAGCGACGGCAGATCCGTCTGACCAACCGCCCCGCACTCATCCAGCGGTCCACGGTGCGCACCTGAGAATGTCCGACTGACCATGTCACTGGAAGCGCGCTTCTGGGGCACCCGGGGATCGGTGCCCAGCCCGGGCCCGTTGACCCTCCGTTACGGCGGAAACACCTCCTGTGTGGAACTTCGCACGCCCGTTGGCGAACTCGCCATTCTCGACGCCGGGACGGGACTCCGGTCGCTCGGCGCAACCCTCCAGGAGATGGCGGGCGGAGGGCCCTCCACATCCAACATCTTCATAACGCACGCTCACTGGGATCACATCCAGGGGCTGCCCTTCTTTGCCCCGCTGTTTGCCGATGGCAGTCGAGTACGAATCTGGAGCGCGGCACCGCTACTCGGCAGGCTGGAGAGAGCTCTGCGGGCGCAGATGGCACCCGACGTCTTCCCGGTCCCGTTCGAGGAAGTGCGAGCCACGGTCGAGTTCCTCCCCGTGCCGACTGAGGGAGTGACCGTGGACGGCTTCTCCGTCCGGACTCATCCGGTGCGCCACCCCGGAGGCGCTTCGGCTTTCCGGGTCAATGGCTGTAACGCGCCGGGGTGCTCCGTCGTCTACATCCCTGACAATGAGCTCCATCCGGATGCGCCTTATGACGCTCCGGCAGACTGGCGCGCACGGCTCCTGGACTTTCTGGGCGGAGCCGACGCGCTCATCCACGACGCAACCTACACGACGGCGGAATATCCCGGAGTTCGAGGATGGGGACATTCCACCGTGGACGAAGCGGTAGAGCTGGCGGCCGATGCCGGCGTGCCGCGGTTATCACTCTTCCATCATCATCCTGGACGCTCCGACGAGGCTGTCGACGCGCTCGTGGAGCATGCTCGAAGGCTGACGCGCAGACTCGGTTACAGTCTGGAAGTGACAGCGGCGGCCGAGGAGAGTGCCCTCCAGGCGACGGCGGGAGGCGACATCTAGCGCGGTGGGCGACGGCGACGTCGACGCCTCCCGTGCATGCTGATACCTGCACGTCATCGCAGCCGATGGGAGTTCCTCATGTATCGTCGCCGCCGCGCAACACCGCCTTCCAGGCACGGGCCAGCGTGAAGCCGCTTCTCCTGGCGTACTCGCCGGATTTCACGCGCGAGCTGATGCTCGGACGGCGCGCCACGGACGTCGAGGCCTGTCTGGTCCACGACCTCCCCATGGCGGAGACGCTCAATCCGGAGAGGCCGGTGGTCGTGCTCCTCGACCGCCAACTGGTGGCCGGAGTTCCGGACCTCACTGGTCGTCTTCGTGAGCTGTCCGGTATGGCCGCGCTGGTCTGGTGCGGAGCGCCGGGCGAGGTGGCCCCGCCGTCAACGCTGCCCGGGGAAACCATTGTCAGCTTCCTGCCTCACGGTGCGCCTCTGCCCACCCAGGCCGCCCTGCTCCGCGGCGCCATGCGTCATGCCGTGACGCTGCGAGCCGAGCGACTGGCCACCGATCGCGCCGAGGCGCGCCTGGAGGAGGTGGCCGAACTGGCGCGCGTTGGAGCCGCACTCGCCACCCAGCGCGACGTCACACAGCTACTCGATCTCATCCTCAGCCAGGCCCGTCGCCTCACCCAGAGTGACGCTGGATCGCTCTACCTGGTGGAGCGGCCGGAGGACAGCACCGACGATGCATCGGAGCCGACGCCCGCGCGGCTACGCTTCATGTTGTGCCAGAACAATACGCTGCCACGACTCAGTTTCGAGCAGTTCACGCTGCCCATCGACAGCACCAGCCTGGCCGGACATGTCGCCCGCACAGGGACACTCCTCACCATCCCCGATGTCCACTCTGTTGTGGACGACGCCCCCTACAGGCTCAACGGCAGCTACGACCAGCGCTCCGGCTACCACACGCGATCGGTGCTCGTCGTCCCGCTCACGACGCACAAGCACGGCACGGTGGGAGTGCTCCAGCTCATCAACCGGAAGCGCACGGCCGCGGCCAGCCTCCCGACGCTGGCGGAGATGGATGAGCAGGTGGTGCCGTACGACCGGACCAGCACCGAACTGGTGACGGCACTGGCAGCTCAGGCAGCGGTAGCAATCGAGAACGCCCGTCTCTACGAGAGCATAGAACGCCTGTTCGAGGGTTTCGTGACGGCCTCGGTTACGGCCATCGAGTCACGCGACCCCACCACTTCCGGACACTCCTCGCGCGTTGCCCAACTCACCGTCGCCCTGGCCGAGACGGTGTCGGAAGCGGGCGGTACACCTGGCCACCGCGACGTGCACTTCACTCGTCAGCAGCTTCGCGAACTGCGATATGCGGCACTCCTTCACGATTTCGGGAAGGTGGCGGTCAGGGAGGAGGTTCTGGTGAAGGCACGGAAGCTCTACCCGATCGACCTGCAGCGCATCCGTCACAGGCTGGCAATGCTGCTCCAGCACGAGGCGCTGACATACGAGCGCGAACGCGCTGACCACCTGCTCGCTCACGGTCGCGATGGCTACGACGACGTCATCGCCGCTCTGTCGTCACGAAGGCACGAACGCTCGGCGCATCTGGAACGGCTGATGCGGGCTGTGGAAGCAGCCAATGCGCCAACGGTGCTGCCCGAGGAACGGGCCGAGGAGCTCGCGCGACTGGCCGGTTGCACGGTGGAGCACCCTGGTGGTGACCTACGGCCACTACTGGAAGACGGTGAGTTGCGATCGTTGCAGATACAGCGAGGCACGCTGGACGAGCGGGAACGACGCGAGATAGAGGCTCACGTCAACCACACGTACCGTTTCCTGGCGCAGATACCGTGGACCGACGAACTTCGGCGCGTCCCGGACATTGCTCGCTGTCACCATGAAAAGCTGAACGGCCGGGGCTACCCGCGTGGGCTCACGGCGGACCGGATACCGGTTCAGGTGAGGATGATGACGATTGTCGACATCTATGACGCCCTGACAGCCGCCGACCGGCCTTACAAGCCTGCCGTCTCGCCCGAACAGGCACTGGACATTCTGGGTCGCGAGGCCGATGCCGGCGAACTGGATCGCGAGCTTCTGAACGTCTTCATAGGTGCCCGCATCTACCGCCTTGCCCACACGAGCTGACAGGGACCAGGCAGGCCCGAGCAACGAGCTCGAGTCCCGGACCGTGAAGGGAGTTCCCTTCCGCCGCTCGATCGAGCGGGGAGGTTACGAACGGATCTCCTTCCCGTCCTCCGCCGAACGATAGATCGTCTCCATGAGCTTCAGCAGCCGGACCTGCTGTACCGGAGGCTCGTACGGGCTCTCGCCGCGTATGACCGAGAGGAAGTGGGCCAGGCCAGCGCGGTAGGATTGGAGGAATGTGCTGTCGCGGGTTGCCGCGCCAGTGGGTGATACGTCGGTGGCGCGACCGTTGAGTTCCTTCACCACCCTCAACGGCGCCAGGCGCGCGCTGCCCCGCGTGCCCAACACCTCGAACCACCACCGTTCCCCCACGCCCACGTAGTTGCGATTGAGATCCAGCGAGAGGGTGGGTCCGTCGACAATGCCGAGCGACGCGAGAAGTGCCTCATCCACGGCATTGGCGCCCCGCCCTCGCTCCATGTAAGCGGAAATGCGCGTGACGTCAGGATAATCCACCAGCCAGAGTGCCAGATCGAGCAGGGGCAGGCCGTGGTCCACGAGCACACCGCCGCCCGCTTCGTTCCTTCTCAGCCGCCATCCCTCGGTCAGGCCACGTGGCTGATACGACCCGGCCCTGATGCCATGCAGCCGCCCCAGCTCGCCGCCGCGGACGAAGGCATCCATGGCCTGCACGTCGCTCCGGAAGCGATGGTTGTTCCCCACCAGTACCATCCGATCGGCTCGTTGAGATGCCGTCAGGATGCGCTCCACTCCCCTGGACGTGAGCGCCAGCGGACGCTCACAGAACACATGCATGCCGGCCGCAAGCGCGCTCAGCACGTGCGGCTCGTGGAGGTGGTTGGGGGTGGCGACGACCACCGCATCCAACTGGCCGTCACCGAGCAGATCCTCGATGTCGGTGAAGACGTCGGGGATGCCGAAGCGGTCGGCGAGCGCTCGTGCCTTCACTCCGTCGTTGTCGCAGAGCGTCATCAGTTCGACGCCACGCATCTTTGCCAGCACCGGCAGGTGCGCGACCTGCGCGATCGCCCCCGCGCCCACCACGCCTATCCGCACGCGATCGCTACTCATGCCCCCGTCCGGGCGCTGAAGACATAACTCGCGCCGGCGCGCAGCGATCCGAAGCGTGCACCACTCAACAGGTCATATCGGGCTTGCATGCCAATCCTGAAGTTGGGAAGGAGCAGTAGCTCGCCTCCGGCAAGCACAGCCATGCCGGTGGCGATGTTATCGAGTGCGCTCTCAACGAAGGTGCCGCTGATCCCTCGCCCTTCGGCGTTGAGCGCGTACAACCCCAGCGCGCCGCCAATGTACGGCCGCAGCCGGGTCCGGCCGTGGCGTGGGCTCCAGCGAGCCTCGCCGCCGACAGCCACCATGGAAACCCGCACCTTGCCGATCTCCACCGTCGCGTCACCACCTGGGTCCACCAGGATCGCGCGCAGGGAATCGGCGAAGCGTTGCACCGTGGCGTCGGTATAGCGCGAGTTCCAGAAGCTCGCCGAGAAGACTATCCGCCAACCCGGCACCACCTCGCCATAGTCGGCGTTGAGACTCACCAGCGATGTCGGTTCTATCTGCGCTGGCATCACCACGCCGCCAGTCGCACCAATTGTGCTCAGACGCAGCCTGTCTATTCCCAGCCTGTCCAGAAGGCCACCGGCACGAGTCGTATCGCTGCTCTGCGCACGTGCAGGCGTGGCGATGACGCTGCTCGCGATGGCCAGAACGGCCACGATCAGAGCCAGTCGCAGGCCACCCACGTGGTGCGGTACGCCAGGGTGCGCTCGCTGCACAGGATATGACGGGGACGGATCATCGCGCGTAGCCGACACTCGTGCCCGGGTAGTAGGTGTTCAGTATGGCGCGGAAGTCCTGGCCCGCGCGGGCGCGCCCGATGGCGCCCCACTGGCACATGCCAACTCCGTGCCCGTTCCCACGTCCGTCGAGGATCGCCACGGGTGCCGACTCGCCGCGTCGCACCGGCGTCGTGCGTCTCAGCGTAAAATACGTGCTGCGAAGAATACCGCCAGCGGCGTCGCGGAGTACGTAACGGATCTGGTTGCCCCTGAGCCTGAACACCCCGCCATCGGTCACGAGCGCCAGCGTCGCCACCCGACCGGATGGCGTCGTCTGCTCCACGCGCAACTCCCGGATTCTGCCCACGCCTCCTGCCGGCAACGCCGCGTACGCGGGCAGGTAGCGATCCAGCGTGCGTCTCAACTGATCCTGTTCCAACTGGCGCGTCCAGGTGGGCTGCGGCGCGATGTCGCAGTAGTTGCGGTCAGTGCCGGGGATGCGGTCGCTCACCCGACGCAGGTGTGGTTCCGGCCCGGATTGCCAGACTTCCTGGGGCTCCGCGGTGGAACCACCGCACGAGGAATGATACGGCGCCGTGACTACCCTGCCGCCGGCGAGGAGAACCAGCCCCGTCGTGGCACGTACGGCGGCGTCGCTCACGGCCCGCTCGGCGCTCGCGCCACCATAGACCTGATCGGTCACGCCATCGCCAAGGTCATACGCCTGGCCCTGTGTTCCGCGCATGCGGGCGACGACATAACTCCGCGCTGCCACCGCCTGCGCCTCCACCGCTGCATGCTCGTCAGCTCGTCGGTCGGTGCCGATCTCCAGGGGTACAACGCCACGGAGATATTCCTCCAGTGGCAACCGGTTGACCACCAGCACTCCGCTGTCCGTTGGCGTCAACACGATTTCACCGCGAAAGCGACGACGGCCGATGCCTATGAGCGTCTCCCCCCCAATGGGACGAATCACCAACGCTCCATCCCGCCAGGCGCTGGCCTGGCCATCGGAGCGAACCGCCCGCAGTCGACCCTCCCTCCGCTCAACGCGCCAGCGCTCCCCACGGGAGCCGCGAGCGAGAACCCCGCCGACCAGGTCAGGATCCTCCAACCGCCAGCTTCCGCTCCCTTCCAGTTCCACGCTTGGCGCCGCAGGGGCGATGGCCACACGCACTGACGGCCCCAGTTCATCCACCGCGCCAGCAGCCTCGAGCGCAGGCGTGGCGCCCTCAGTGGCTGTCGGATGGGGAGGACCGGACGTGATCGGCGTGAGGCCGCCTCCGCACGCCGCCAACCACGCCAACGTCACCACGACCGCGGACGTGACCAGTGCGCGGACAGCCGGCGCAAGCCCTGCTGGGGCGCGACCCCTCAGAAGAACCCGGGCGCCAGTCGTACGAGCTGTTGAACAGGTCGGCATTGGCCAGTGCATCGAGCAGGTTGCGGATGAGGGCCCCCCTCCTGGAAGACCGTCACCTTCTGGTCATCGGAGGCGCGTCGAGCGACGACCGGCCCGCGGAGCCTGGACAGCGCCTGCCCGGCAGCAGTGCCGGAATCGTTCACCGTCCAAAGCTTCCGACGCTCGTCGCCATCATTGGCAACCGGCGCGTACTGCGCGGTGCGACCAGCGAAGGGAGCGATTCCACGATGCCCGTGGCCGTTGCCATGAAGTCGTAGTCGTCCACCACATCGTCCACCACGGCCTCCACGAAGCTTCCCGGCGCGGCGGTGGTGTGAACCCAGGTGACACCATCCACGTCATCCGCCTGCCACGGGGCACGAGCCTGAGCCGGCTGGTCTCCTGACGCCATACGGTCCACGATCAGGCGCGTCGTGCCGCCAACACGGCGCTCGTAGCGTTCGGCCGTTATGGTCCGCTGCAGTTCGGTCAGGCGATCCAGGCGCTCCCGCTTGAGCGCTTCCGGCACGTCGTCCACCATCGCGTGAGCGCGCGTTCCCTCCTGCGGCGAGTATGTGAAGGCTCCCACGCGCTCGAACTGTGTCTCCTCCAGGAAGTCGAGCAACTGTTCGAAATCGGATTCCGTCTCGCCCGGGAAGCCAACGATGCACGTCGTACGGATCGCCACCTCGGGCACCGCCTCGCGAAAATGCGCCACCTTGGCACGAATGGTCCGCTTCCGCTCCGGCCGACGCATGCGTTCCAGCACGGCATCTGAAGCATGCTGCATGGGCATGTCGAGATAGGGCAGGATGCGCGGCTCACGTGCCACCGTCTCCAGCAGACGAGGCGTGATCCCGGCCGAATAGAGATAGAGCAGACGGATCCAAGGTATGCCCGTCCCGGCGACCAGGGCGCCCAGCAGGTCGGGCAGTCGCAGGTCATCCTGACGCAGGTCGCGCCCCCAGTGGGCCAGGTCCTGGGCAACCAGGTTGATCTCCCGTGCACCCTGAAGCTCCAGCAGTTGAGCCTCGCTCACCACGTCGGGGAGGGTGAACGAGCGGTGCTTGCCGCGCATGAGGGGAATGGCGCAGAAGGCGCAGCCGTGATCGCATCCCTCGCTCACCTTCAGGTAGCGCACGTGCGGCAGGTCACCAAGGTAGAGCCGCTCGCCTGGATGGAGCTCGATCGAGCTATCCACCAGACCGCGCCGTTCCAGCTCGGGAATGAGCTGGTCCATCTCCGCGCTGCCGAGAAAGAGGTCCACCTCCGGGATGGCCTCGGCCAGTTCCGACTTGTGTCGCTGGACCATGCAGCCAACTGCAACCACCGCCTGGCAGGCACCGTCTTCCTTCAGACGGGCAGCCTCGAGGATGGCATCGATGGATTCCTTCTTCGCTGCATCGATGAAGCCGCAGGTGTTGACGACGATTACCTCGGCCTGGGCGAGGTCATCGGTAGCCGTGGCGCCGTGGACGGACAACCGGGCGAGATAGCGCTCGCTGTCCACGGTATTCTTGTCGCAGCCGAGGGTGATGAAACCAACCTTCAATTGTACCGCCAAGTAGTGGTGGGAGATGGAGATGAGGAAAGTAACGGGGTCGCGGTACCTGATGCGAGGGACGGCACACGCCCGACAAGGGCACCACGACAGCCGTCGTGGTGCCCTCTCCCTCATTCAGACGCCCGCCGCCTGGGCGGGACCTAAATGCCGCCGACTGTCAGCGATAGTTGCCGAACTGCAGTTCGACCCCGAAATCCTCTTCCTTGAGCAGTTTCATCGCCTCCTGAAGGTCGTCGCGTGATGGCGACGTGACCCTTACCTGCTCACCCTGGATCGCTGCCTGAACCTTCTTCAGCTTGGCTGCCTTGATCGCCGCCGCCACCTTCTTTGCGGTGTCACCGTCCAGTGACTGCTTGAGCACGACCTCGCGGGTCACGGTGTCCCCGCCGCCCGGCTTGATGTCACCGACATCCAGGTTCTTCACCGACACACCGCGCCTGATGAGCCTGCTCTGGAGCACATCGAACAGCGCCTCCATCTGGAAATCACTGTCTGCCACCAGTTGCAGTTTTCCCTCTCCGCGACTGAATTCGATCGTCGCCTTTGAACCTTTGAAGTCGTAGCGCTGGGCAATCTCCTTCTGCGCCTGGTTCACCGCGTTGTCAACTTCCTGGAGGTCGACTCCGGTTGTCACGTCGAACGAGTTCGTCTGGGCCATTATCCTAGGTAGCTCTCCAATGCTCGCGCGCGGCTCACGTGCCGCAGACGCGAAAGTGCCTTCTCCTTGATCTGCCGCACCCGCTCCCGGGTGATGCCCAGCATGACACCGATCTGCTCGAGTGTCAGGGGCTCGGCGCCGTCGAGGCCGAAGTAGAGGCGGAGGATGCGTGACTCGCGCTCCTTGAGTGTGGTCAGCGCTTCCTCCACCGACTCGGTGAGCGCCTTCTCGAAGATCTGCTCGTCCGGAGTCGGATTGACGTTATCCGGAAGATAGTCGAGGAGCTTGTTATCCTCACCTGGAGTCATCGGCGCATCGAGGGAGAGGTGCGTCTGCGAGATGGACATCGTCTTCGCAACCTCCTCCACGCTGATGTCCATGCCCTCGGCAATCTCCTCGTGAGTCGGCTCGCGACCCAACTCCTGGAGAAGCACGCTGGCCCGCTTGCCGATGCGGTGCAGCGTGCCGGCGCGGTTCAGCGGTACGCGCACTATCCGCGACTGTTCCGCCAGCGCCTGCAGTATGGCCTGGCGGATCCACCAGACCGCATAGGAGATGAACTTGATCCCCTTGGTCTCGTCGAACTTGTGCGCGGCACGGATGAGTCCAAGGTTGCCCTCATTGATCAGGTCGGACAGCGAGACGCCCTGATTCTGGTACTTCTTCGCGACGGACACGACAAACCGGAGGTTCGAGCGGACGAGTTTGTCCAGCGCCTCCTGGTCGCAGAGCCTGATCTGTCGAGCCAGTCGGACCTCCTCGTCCCGATTGATCAGCGGATAGATGCTGATGTCACGAAGGTACTGGTCCAGAGATCCTTCGTCGTGGGAGGTGCGTTTCGGCGAGGTGACTGCCATGGAAAGCTGCTCCGAGGGGGTGGAACCAAACGAGGACACTCCCGACGTCGTGCCCTACCAGGGATCATCGCCACGTCCGGGAACGTGCAGCGACAGATTCCCAGCCTGCCCAACTACGGTACCAGAATGACACCCGTTTGCGCTGTCAGGGAATAACCCTCAGTCAATACGTTCGCCGAGCCTGCTCCACCTGATACGGGTGAGCCATGCGAGGTCGTCATTGGCCTCCGGCGCGTAGCTGTAATACACGAACATGGGGCGACCGCGCAGGAGCGAGTCCGGCACGAAGCCCCAGTAGCGACTATCCAGCGAGTTGTCCCGGTTGTCTCCCAGCACGAAGAAGCTTCTTTCGGGGACGACCAACGGGCCCCAGTTGTTACGCGACGGATGGAAGCCGGCACTCGCCTCGGCCGTGCGCACCAGGTAGTTGCGCTGCCAGCGGAAATCCTCGGCGACAGGGTCGACGCCCGGCTCGCTGTGGCTGACATAGCGCTCGGCCTGCGGCCGACCATCCAGGTAGAGCACGCCGTCCCTCATCGCCAACGTGTCGCCCGGCAATCCCACCAGGCGCTTCACGAAATTCTTGCTCAGGTCGGCCGGATACTGAAACACTATCACGTCCCCACGTTCGGGCGCCCTGACCGCTGGCAACTGGACGTGCACGAATGGAACCTCGGCGCCATAGAGCAACTTGTTGACGAGCAGGAAATCGCCCACCAGGAGCGTCCCTTCCATGCTGCCGCTCGGGATCTTGAACGCTTCGACGAGGAACGCGCGCACCACGAAGAAGAGCAGGAGCGCGACCGGAATCGACTTGGCCGAATCCCAGAAAAAGCCCCACGGCAATCGCGAGCGGCTGTTCAGGCTCTGCAGCGCCGCTGCGCGCTGCGCATCGGAGACGGGAGGCCGGCCGGTGCCTGTGAGGAGATCGCTCATGAGCAACTCTTCGGCGCCGCCCTGCAAGGACGGCCATGCGTCGAGATACGGAGAGGGAGCTGGGCGTAGCTGGTTGCCAGACGCCGCGCAACCCTTCGGCGAGGATGGCGATGCCACATCCGGGCGACGAATCCGGACGGGTCAATCGCTCTCCTATAAACAATATAACCGGAACTTGCAAAGCGGGCGCAAGTCATTGGCACTCACGGTGTATCATATCGTCGCCATCGCGGAAATCCGTCAGGGTCCGGTCAGTCGGCCGATCCCTGATAATTGTCGATCTGGGCACGCTGCAACGTGCCGGAGAAATCGACGTATCCGACCTTCGTCTCGGAGTAGAACTCGTAGACCTCCCAACCGCCCTCGCGGTGACCGTTCCCGGTCTGCTTGACACCTCCGAACGGAAGATGAGCCTCGGCACCGATGGTGGGCGCATTGATGTAGGTGATGCCATTGTCCAGGTCCTGCAGCGCCTGGAAAGCGACCTGCACGTCGCGCGTGTAGACGGATGACGACAGACCGTACTTCACGCCGTTGTTGACGGCGAAGGCCTCGGCGGCAGTCTGGACACGCACGACGGAGAGCACTGGACCGAATATCTCCTCCTGCTCCAGACGCGACCCTGCCTCGACTCGGGCAAAGATCGTCGGCTCGTAGAAGTAGCCCGCCTCCAGATCGCGACCCTGACCGCGACGACCGCCACAGAGCAGGTCGGCTCCCTCGGCCTGCCCGATATCGATGTAGTTCTCGACCTTGCGAAGGGCCGCCTCATTGATGAGCGGACCCACATCGGTGCCCTTCTTGCGCCCGTCTCCCAGCTTCATCGCACGCGCGCGGTCCAGCAGCATGCCGAGGAACTGATCGTGTATCCTGGATTGCAGGATCAGCCGGCTGGTGGCCGTGCAACGCTGGCCGGTGGTACCGAAGGCGCCCCACAGCACACCCTCGATCGCCAGGTCCAGGTCGGCGTCATCCAGAACTATCTGGGCATTCTTCCCGCCCATCTCCAACGACAGCCGCTTGTGCATCCGGCCACAGGTTGCTCCCACCTGACTTCCCGTCTCCGTCGAGCCAGTGAAGGAGATGAGGGGGATGGAAGGGTGCTCCACAATGGCCTTCCCCACCACCTCGCCGGCACCGTGAAGAAGCTGGATCACCTCTGGCGGCAGGCCCGCCTCGAGGAAGATCTCCACCAGCGCTGTAGCCGTGTGCGGCACGTCCTCGGCGGGCTTGAAGATGCACGAGTTCCCGCAGACCAACGCCGGGAACATCTTCCAGGTCGGAATGGCCATCGGGAAGTTGAACGGCGTGATGATGCCGGCGACGCCTATGGGGCGCCGATAGCTCATCGCCCACTTGTTACGCATCTCGCTCGGCACCGTCTTGCCGAACAGCCGGCGACCCTCGCTGGCGGCGTAGTAGGCAGTGTCGATTCCCTCCTGGACGTCGCCGCGCGTCTCCGTGAGCGGCTTGCCCATCTCGCGTGTCATGAGGTCGGCCAGTTCCTCCTTGCGACGCGTCATGATGTCGCCGACATGGCGCAGGACGTCGCCGCGCTCCGGCGCCGGTGTGCGCTTCCACAGTTCGAAGCCGCGCTGCGCCGAGACCACGGCGCGCTCCAGGTCCTCGCTGTTGGAGAGCGGGAAGCGGCCGATGGTATCGTTGCGATCGGCCGGATTGACGTTGTCGAAGTACTCACCGCTGGCGGGGGCTACCCACTCGCCAGCGACGAAGTTGCGGAAGGTTTTCATGCGTGAGAGTGGCTGCGGGAACGGTCATGCGCCGCCGACCGTGGATCGGCGGCCAACATGCGGAATCTAGCTCCGGGATCCAGCTATCGTAGCGATGCGAGTCGAGCGGTCGACAGGGGTACCAATTCTCAGTTACACGACCAGATGGCCGGCCGCTCCATGGTCGGGATGGCCAGTCCTACCCTGGGCAGCGTCTGCCAGGACGCCAGGCCGAGCGCCCAGAGTACGATGAGCAGGGAGACGATGTGTGATCTGGGCGCTCGATGCCGCCAGCTCCATACCGCCGACCAGACGCCGGTGGCGGCGATGAGGCCGACGCCCGCCAGATATGTGCCGAGTTCCAGCCCGCAGCGGGTGCCATAGGGCCAGAAGACGATGCCGACGGCCAGGGCGAGCGCGACGAGCAACCGCACGTAGAGCATCCAGCGTCGTCCCGGTGACGCGGGGCGCACGGAGGGCATGCCGGTCACCAGGTCGGCGCGCGCCGCCGCTGACGGCACATGCTGCGGTACCGACTCATCCACCGGCACATCGGGGACCGACGCTATCTGGCGGTCGATCGCGGCAAGTTCCTTCTCCCAGTCGCGGCTGCTCATGATGGTGACGGTTGACGGGTTACCCACAGGCAGCGATGAACCGCGCTGCTCAAGCCTGCTCGCGTTCCAGTCCGTAACGCTCGATCTTCTTGTAAAGATTCGACCGCGGCATCTCCAGGGCGCGTGCCGTCTCCGACACGTTCCAATCCGAGGCCCGCAACTTGGCCAGCAGGAAGGCGCGTTCGGCGGCGCTCTTGAACTCCTCGAATGTCCGGCACTCCACCAGCGCGCCAAGCCCGGCGACATCCTCGGGTCGGCGGCCGACGAGCCGGTCGACATCGGTCGCCGTGATCGACGGCCCGGAGGCGAGGATCAGGAGTCGCTCCACGGTATTGCGAAGTTCGCGCACGTTCCCGGCCCAGTCCAGCCCCTGCAGCCGTTGGAGCGCCTCATCGGTGATCCCGCGCGAGGGAGCACCCTCGCGCTCGGCCAACTGCTGCAGGAAGTACACGACCAGAAGCGGGATGTCCTCCTTTCGCTCGCGCAATGGCGGCACGTGGAGCGGGACGACATTCAACCGGTAGAAAAGATCCTCGCGAAAACGGCCGGCCGCGATCTCATCCTCCAGCTTCTTGTTCGTCGCCGCCAGCACTCGCACGTCCACCTGGATCGGGGTGGATCCACCGACACGCGTGACGACGTTGTCCTGGAGCACCCGCAACACCTTTGCCTGCGCCGACAGGCTCATGTCGCCGATCTCATCGAGGAAGAGGGTCCCGCCATCCGCCTGCTCGAACTTGCCCGCGCGATCACTCACCGCACCGGTGAAGGAGCCGCGCATGTGACCGAACAGTTCACTCTCGATCAGTTCGTGGGGTATGGCGGCACAGTTCACTTCCACGAACGGCCGATCCCGGCGCAGCGATTCTCGGTGGACCGCCCGGGCGACGAGCTCCTTTCCGGTGCCATTCTCACCGCTGATGAGCACCCGCGCCGGCGTTCCCGCCACCTTGGCGATCCGCTCCTGGAGCGCCCGCAAGGCGAACGATTGCCCCACCATCTCGAAGCGCGAATCGATGTGCTGCCGCAACCGCTCGTTCTCCTCGCTCAGCTCCAGGTGCGCCAGGGCGTTGCGAAGGAGCACGAGGATGCGGTCGGTGTCGAGCGGCTTCTCGAGTATGTCGTAAGCGCCGAGTTGGGTGGCCTCGACGGCAGTCTGGATCGTGGCATGGCCGCTGATCATCACGACCGTCGCCCGAGGGTCCTGCTCGCGCAGATGGCGCAGCGCCTCCAGGCCGTCCATCCCCGGCATCTTCACGTCCAGGAATACCAGGTGCGGGCGAAACTCCTTGTAGACGTCGAGCCCCTGCCGGGCGTGCTCGGCGGTACGGACCTCATACCCCTCGTACTCCAGCAACTGGCCAAGGGCAGCCCTTATCCCGCGCTCGTCGTCGACGACGAGAATCCTTCGGCCAGGTAGAGATGTGTCGGTCGCCGCCGTCATCGCGGAACCTCCCTGAAGATTGCGACGCGACCCTTGCTCACCTGCACCGCGCCGACCGCGCTGGCCAGGGATACAGGCACCGCGTCGGGCGCCACCCCGTCGGGGAGTGCTGCGCCCCGCCGCAATTCGCGCAACAACCGGGGTACCACCTTCGTGGGCAGGGCAAAGTCGCGCACCTTCACCTCGACCACCCGGAACTGCGCCAACCCCGGCCTCACGACGTCCAGAGTGCCCCCGAGCAGGACGGTTTCCCGGGCGTCGAGCATGCCCTTGAGGGGGCCGAGTACGTCGCCGCCGAGTGAGTTGATGGGCACCGACGCCCGGAGGTAGAGGCGGTCCCCGATCACCGCAGCCTGCACTTCATCGCCCAGCCCGCCCAACTGTCGTATGAGCGAATCGAGTACGACGCCCACGGCCTCCGCTGGATGCAGGGAGACCGCACCGACGTTGGACGAACCGGTGAGCCGGGCGATCTCGCCCCTGCCGCGCGAGGCGGCGCCCGCTGTCACCGGTTCCCAGGACGAATCGACCACCAGCTCCGGGGTCACCGTCGTACCGAAGACGCGCGGATACCACCAGTCCTGCGTCAGCCAGGCGCCGCCAGCCACGGCGGCGAGGATGACCAGACTGCCCAGCCGACGAAGACAGCCGAACATTCAACGGGCTTCCGTGGAGGAGACGAATGGGGCGGTGGTGATGACCGTGTAGGTCAGCCCATTGGAGGAATTCTCGCTGCGCATCAGGTCCACCGATTTGAGCGTCACTTCCGCCTGAAACTCGTGCACGGGGCGCTCCGGCGCGAGTGCCTCGCGCAAGGTGGGCGATTCACCCGGTACGCGCCCCAGCGTGACGTGTGGGTGATATGCGCGCCCCTCTGCCGGCACGCCAAGCCGGGCTCTCTCGCGCTCGAAGGCCCGATGCAGTTGGCGAACCCCGGTTGGATCCTCCAGCCCCAGCCAGACCACCCGCGGCTTCTCAACGGACGGGAAGGCGCCCAGTCCGCGCAATGTCACGTGGAGCGGCGAGCGTCCATGGGCCAGTTCCGCCACCACGCGCGAGGCCTCCCTGGCCTCCACCTCCGAGCGTTCGCCCAGGAAGGCCAGTGTGACGTGCAGCATGTCGGGAAGAACCCAACGAACGCCACGCGTGGCCTCGCGGAGAGGCTGGAGCAATTCCTGGTCGATACGGGCACGGACGTCGTCCGGCAGATTCAGGGCGACGAAGAGCCGCATCCTTCAGCCATCCTCCCCGCGCAATTCCAGCGCGACGTTGGTGAAACCATGATCGCGAGCAGCGGTCAGGATGGCGCCGCGGCCCGCGCTGTTCGTGAAGGAGGTGGAATCCCCTGGCTGCCCGTGCTTCAGGGCCAGGAGCACGAGTGAACCACGTGCTTCAACGACACAGTCGATGCCCTGGTCGTGGAGAGCCGCGGCCAGGCTCGAGCTCGTGTTCGCCCGATCCGCCGGGGCATCCCGCGTGCCATCGACCGTCTGGGAGGCAGACGACAGGCTGTTGGTGCTCGCCGCTGGCCGCGACGGAGCGCCGCCGAGCAGGTTGAGCGAGCCGGAACGGAAGCCGCCCAGGTCCAGTGCCGCACGCGGGAAACCGGCGCGCCTGATCGCGCTGGCGAACTCTGCCCATTTCATTGGTGCCAGCCAGCCATCCAGCTCTTCCCGCGCCAGCTCCACCCGGGCGACATCATCGTGGTCCCGCACCCTCATGTCGCCACGGATGCCCAGTGCGCGCAGGGCATCCTCGGCTCGCTCCACTCTCGCCAGCCGCTCCGTGGTGACAGCCGTGCCGTACGGAAGCCGTGAGGCCAGGCAGGGAGAGGCTGGCTGACTCCAGGTCGGGATCTCCCGCAACCGCGACAGGAGACGGATGTCATCCTTGGAGAAACCCAACTCGGCCAGTGGCGAGCGCACACCCTGCTCGTCGGCCGCACGACGGCCGGGCCGGTGGCCCTGGATGTCGTCAGCATTGGTACCGTCCAGCACCACGTTCATCCCCTGGGCCCGGGCGACCGGGAGCACCCGACTCCAGAGCTCGCTCTTGCAGAAGTAGCAGCGGTTGGTAGGGTTCGCGGCGTAACGGGGGTCGTGCAGCTCGTCGGTATCCACTTCCAGGACTGGCACACCGAAGCGATCGGCGACCGCGCGGGCGCGCTCCCACTGCACGGCCGGATAGGTGGCGCTGCGGCCGATGACCGCCACGACGTTGTCCGGACCCAGGGTGTCGAGTGCGACACAGGCGAGATAGCTGGAGTCGACACCGCCGCTGAACCCGACCGCGACAGAGCCCTGCTCGCGCAGCCAGGCCACCAACTGTGCCTCGCGCTCCACGGCAACGCCCTCCGCGGCCGGCGCGCCGGCGTCAGAGCCAGGCTCGGTCGACTGTGCGTCGATCTCGCTTGCAGATGTGAACGGAGTCATACTCTTAAGTTATCGCACCGTGCGCGCAGGGTGTATCAGTCGGGGTGCGGCGGCGGTCAATACTGGGGAAACAACTGTCAGTTGCCCGACGTATTGTGGGAAGGCACACGCCCGAAGGAGTTCCCAGAGCATCGTGGGCGAGTGCACGCTCCGGCCAGGAGGGGAGCGTGCCACCCGCTTTCACGCCAGCCGTCCACGCACGACAGGAGGAGCAGTCCGGATGCACACGAGATCACTGCGACGCGATCCGGTCAGCGACGCCATTGCCAGCCTCTTCCTGCCGGGACTGGGCCAGTGGCTGCAACATCGTCGCGTCAGCGCGCTCTACTTCCTGGTAGATGTGACGGCGACGATCGCCGTCGGCGCGATCGTGCCCGGGTTGCGCACGCTCGCCTGGCTGTCAGTGGTCGTTGTGACCTGCTGGTCCGCCGTGGACGCCGCGGTAGCGGCACGCCGATGGCGCACCACCAACTGAGAGACGTCGCCCCTCGACTGGATGACAGTCGAGAAGGCGACTCCCGGAGGGCGCGCCGTCGACCTGTTGCTCCCCGGGTGCATGGCAGTCGGGATCGCGCCCTCCTGGGGGGCGCCCGCCCGGGGCGCATGGCGGTCGCTCAGGAACTGCCGGGATGGAATGGCCGCATGTGCCGCCAGATCTGGAGCCGCCCGGCTGCACCGTCGACACCCTCTGCGGAAGGTTCCGGCGAGGAGCCGAGGTGGAAACCGAGGCGGCGCGGGACGGCGGCGCTTCGTACGTTCCGCGAATCGCAGCGGATCTCCACCAGCCGGAAGGCCGGCACTGACGTGGCAACACCCAGCAATGCAAGCGTGGCCTCGGTCGCGTAGCCGCGCCCGGTGGCATCCTTGCGCAACCAGTAGCCAACCTCGGCGCGATCAGCGTCGACGAGTGCCACACGGCTCCTGGCGTCGCGCGGGAAGAGGCTCGCCTCGCCGAGCAACTCCAACCCATCGAGGGCGAAGATCCCGTAGCGCCATTCCGTATCCGCCTGGAAGGCGCTGGCAAAACCGGCGAGCCGTCTGGCGAGTTCGGGAATTTCCGCCGCCTGCGACACATGGCGGGGAATCCAGTCACCCAGGTGATCCACGTTCGCCTCCAGCACCGGCGCCAGGGCGATCGCGTCGTCCGGGCGCCAACGGCGCAGCAGAAGGCGGGGTGTGCGCAGTTCCTCCAGCATTCCTCGCCCCGATCAGGGGCTGGTCATGACCAGCGGCGGCAATCCGGCAGCCCGCCGCTTCGCGTTGAACGCCTCCAGTTCTGTCGTGCGAAGGCCGTTCCAACGTGCCAGCACGTCTCGCGACCCGGTTCGGGCCTCGTCGCCGGCGGCCACCTGGCGGCTGGTGGGCGCGACGTCCGCACCCTGCATCGCCATCGCGGCAGCTATCAGGGCCCGGCTGGCGCTCTCCAGCGTGGGAGTTGCGGGTGCAGGCGGTCCGCCGAAACCACGGGCAGCGGGCTGGGGCGCAGGCGCCAGCGCCTCCACCTGCGTACGCAGCGTTGACGCGTCGGCACCGGACATCGCGGCGAGTTGCGAGACCACGTCCCGAGCCTGCTCGTAGGCAGCGTGCGTCGCGACGGCCTCGTCGTAGAGTGTGCGCGATAGCGAGGCGAGTCGCTCCAGATCGCTGGCCGACGTCTTCACGCGTGGGTCCAGGCGAAGGGAGAGCGGCTGGGTGAGACTCTGTCCGCCGGCCGTCAGTCGCACGGTATATTCGCCGGGCGGCGCCCACGGTGCGTTCACGGTCGGGTAGGTGCGGTGCGGAACGGCTCCCGTGGCGCCGCCCTCGGTTCCCCGACCCTTCATCCCTACAGGGTCGTAGTGCAGGTCCCAGCTCGTCCGATGCATTCCGGCGCGGGTCGAGATGCGCATCTGCGGCGCCGGCCAGTAGAGAGGGACCGAGCAATGCGGCGCTGTCGGTGTCTGCTGACAGATCCTGTCGTACGCGGCCGGATCCAGCGCCGGGTCGGGGTCGATGAAGGGATCGGTGCTGGAGTAGCTTCGCACGACGCTGCCAGACGCGTCCAGGATCTCGAGCGTCACCGGTCCCTGTACGTCGCTGGCCAGGTAGTAGTCGATGATGCCGCCGGGCGGCGGGTTCTCGCCGGCCGGTACTTCCGGCGGCCAGGGGGTCGGATCGTTGGTGGCAAAGCGCACCCGCATGGCCGTCTGTGGCTCGAACAGGTAGGCGCCGCGGGCTGCCTGGACTTCCGTCATCTGCCTGAGCGGCGTCAGGTCATCCAGGATCCAGTAGCCGCGGCCGTGGGTACCGGCGATGAGGTCGGCGCACAGGCAACTGCTGTCGTCCTTGACCTGGATGTCGCGTACCGATATCGCCGGCATGTTCTGCCGGATGGAGTGCCAGTGGTCGCCGTCGTCGAAGGAGACCCAGACCTGCGTCTCGGTGGCGGCATAGAGCAACCCCGGCTTGCGGGGATCCTCACGAATGGCGTTGGCGACGGCCCCTGGTGCGAGTCCGGTATTGATCTCGGTCCACGTGCGACCGCCGTCGTGGGTGCGCCAGAAGTGCGGATTCATGTCGTCCAGCCGCATCGTATTGGCAGCGGCGTAAGCCGTGTTCCGGTCGTGATGCCCGGCCTCGATGTTGAAGATGCGCGTCCACGGCTTGATCGCCGGCGGCGTCACGTTCGTCCACTGCCCACCGCCGTTGGTGGTGACCTGGATGTTACCGTCGTCGGTACCGGCCCAGATCACTTCGACATCCAGTGGCGACGGCGAGAGCGCGGTGATGGTGCCCTGGGCATCGACCGTGACGGTGCTGGCGTACTTGCCCGCCGTCGTCGGCACGGCCCACGTCGCTCGCGCCAGGTCGGGGCTGATGCGGCTCCAACTGTGACCGCGGTCGGTCGATTTCCAGACCGCGTTGGAGGTGTAGAAGAGGAGGTCATGATTCACCGGCGACCACTGCAGCGGCATGGTCCTCACGTTCCGGTTGAACTCGCCGCCCCGCGGGCCCATGTCCGGGCCTACGTAGTTGGTCTGGCCGGTCTTCCGGTCATAGAGAGAGACGTTGTTGCGCATGCTGCCGAAGACCATGTCCGGATCCTTCGGGTCGGGCGCGGCAATGCCGTACTCCTGGATGTTCACTGGATGCCAGTCGTGGAAGGTGATCTGCCCATCCATGGAACGGCTGGCGACGCATGCCGAGCCGGCGTCCTGCTGGCCACCGCAGACCCGATAGGGGAAGTCGTTGTCGGCGGTCACGTGGTACATGGCCGCCGTCGACTGGTTGTACCAGTTGCTCCACGACTCGCCACGATTGGCCGAGATGACCGCTCCCTGATCGGCGACGGAGAAGATGATGTCCGGGTTGTCGGGATTGATCCAGATCTTCTGGTAGTCGTCACCGCCCGGCGCACCGCGCACGGCGGACCAGTGGGCTCCTCCATCCTCACTCCGCCACATGACGACAGTGGCGCTGTAGACGACATCCGGATTCTTCGGGTCGACGGTGATCGTGGGCAGGTCGCCACCGCCGATACGGGCCAGGGGCCGCGTGTCGACATGTGCTGTCGCGGCACCCAGTGGTCCGGCGGGTACGTTCACGCCAGTCCAGTGCGCACCGCCGTCGGTCGACTTGTAGAAGCCGACGACGCCGGTGGTCCCGCCGTCGCGGCCGGCCCCGGTGCCAGCGGCGGCCGCCGGCACGCCAGCCACCATCGCGTAGATGATCTGCGGATTGCTGGGTGAGACGGCCAGGTTGGCCTCGATGACCCGTGGCAGCCCTTCGGTGAGCGGGTTCCAACTATCGCCGCCATCGGTGGACTTGAAGATGCCGTTCCCCGAGCCGCCAAATTCGGCGCCTTCGCGGAAACTCTGCTGCTGCTGCCAGAGAGTGGCGTAGACCGTGGACGGGTTGGACGGATCGAGGCGGACGTCGTTGCCGCTGGTGTATTCGTCCCGGTAGAGCACCTTCTGGAAGCTCTGGCCGCCGTCGGTGCTGCGGAAGATGCCGCGCTCCTCGTTGGGTCCGTAGGGATGTCCGAGGACGGCGACGAAGAGCCGATCGGGATTGCCCGGGTCCACTGCGATGTTGGCGATCATCTGGCTGTTGCGCAGTCCCAGATGGGTCCACGTCCGGCCAGCATCGATGGACTTGTAGACGCCGTCTCCGGTGGCGAGATCGGGCCGGATGATGCCGGCTCCGCTACCGACGTAGATGATGTCCGGATTGGATGGGGCGACGGCGATCGCGCCGATGGAGCTGGTGGGTTGGTCGTCGAAGATGGGCTGCCAGGTGGAGCCGTAGTCGGTGGTGCGCCAGACGCCGCCGTTGTCGAAGCCGGCGTAGAAGAGATTGGGCTGGTTGGCCACTCCGTCCAGGGCGCGCGCCCGGCCGCCGCGAATGGGTCCGATGGAGCGCCAGCGCATCTCGGAGTAGAAGTCCGACATGGCTGCATCGGGCGCTGCGGACTGGGCGTTGGCGCTCGAGGGTGCAAGGAGAATCCAACCGGAAGTCAGCAGGTAGAGCGCGACGAGGAACCTGGGTATGCGCATTGGAACGGCCTCCTGGAGGGGCATCCGGAGTGGGATAGCGGTTACACCACACTATCAGTATGCCGACCGATTCGGAGGGGCGGAAGACGGCCGCGTCAGCGCTCGTGCGCTGGATCGAGCAGTTCGTCCCGGATCCGCTTGCCGAGGATGTAGCGAGGTCGCATTGCGTGCTCAACCAGTCGCCATGAGAGCCAGGTCCCCCCGACCACCAGGCCCACGGCGATGGGCACCTCGCTCAACCATCCACCGTCCAGGAACCCGGCCGTGTCGGTGAGGAGAAGGTTCGCCCCGGCGAGCGCCGAGAAAACGGTCCCCTGGATCGCCATGGTCCGCCGACGCAATGGACGCCGCGCCTCCGCCCACCACTCCAGTTCGGCCGGCGTCGGCGGCACCGGCGTCGACTCTGTCAGAGCGGATCCGGACCCAGTGTCCTTCCTGGGCCGGAACCTCATGACGGCATCACTCCACGAACGGGCTTGTCATGCCCGTCACGCCGCGTCCCGAACCGATTCCGGATGATATCCGGCAGGAGCAGGTCGTCAGCGATCGCTGCTACCTCCTCCGCCGCTCGCCACTCATGCACCAGCGCAGCCATCTCTCCCTCCAGCGCCCGCCTCTCGCTCTCCTCGTGCAACGCCATTTCCAGAGCCAGTCGCAGGTCTGGCGGGAGCAGGATGATGCCGCGAGCGTCGTGTCGTCGGGATGCCTGAGCGAGACGTGAGACAAAGCGCTCGGGGCCGCCCGCCGAGTCGAGCAACGAGACCGCCTCGGTTGTCTCCGTGGCCGATCCACCGCGGATGTTCGCGCTGGCGAGAACGGAGCGGAGTGCGCGTGCGGCATCGGTGCCGTGGAGGACGTCCGGGCCCCGGCAGCATCCCAGCGGAGAGCCCAACCGTCGCCATCCGGCTCCAGCCGTACACTCTCCGACTCGCGACTTCGCAGGCGTCGCGCGCTGCCGTCGGCCAGTCTGACCATAGGGTTCCACGTTCTTCTCATCGAAGCGGCCAGGACAGCAAATCCACCCAACACACCCGCCATGGTCGCGCCGGTTCCAATCATGCCGGCAGCCAGGAGAGAATTGCCACCGAGGGCGGCGACCGTCACGCCGAGCGCCGGAACGACGGCTCGCCGGCGCCGGCGGAGGAGTGTGAGCCCATACCGCCAGGCCGCCACCTCCCCCCTGTGGCGGCGCGCCGACGCCCGGACACCGTACGCGACGTCAGCCAGCACACACCACATCCCGCTCCGCCGGCCGGTACGTGAGCGCCTCCAACACCGCCCGCTCACCTACCGTCTCCTCACCGTCCAGGTCGGCCACGGTGCGCGCCACACGCAGCACGCGGTGGTAGGCCCGTGCCGAGAGCGCCAGCCGCTCCGCGGCCATCGCCAGTTGCTCACGAGCGGTCCGCTCGACACCACCGTGTGCATCCAGCCAACGGCCGGGCACGCGCGCATTCACATCGGTTCCAGCAAGCGATCGGTAGCGTTCCCGCTGGCGCTCACGTGCACGCTCCACTCGTTCGCGGACAGTCGCTGACCGCTCCTCCACGCTGCGCGCTCCCAGCGCGCGGAGGGAGACGGCGCCGACGGTGACGTGCATGTCGAGCCGGTCGGCCAGCGGGCCGGAGAGCCGTCCACGGTAGCGGGCGACCTCGGTATCGGTGCACCGACATGATCGTGTGGGATCGCCGGCGTGACCGCAGGGACAGGGGTTGGCCGCGGCCACGAGGGTGAAGCGGGCCGGGAAGGCGACCGACATCATGGACCGGACGATGACCACCCGACCGTCCTCCAGCGGCTGTCGCAACGCCTCCAGCACATGTCGGGGGAACTCCAGCAACTCGTCAAGAAAGAGTACACCGTTGTGGGCGAGACTCACCTCACCCGGCCGCGGCATGCTCCCGCCCCCCACCAGCCCGGCGGCCGATACTGTGTGGTGCGGCGCCCGGAAGGGTCGTGCAGGCAGCAGGCCGCCGGTTCGCGGCAGCAGGCCTGCCACGGAATGGATGGCCGTCGCTTCCAGCGCCTCGTTCCGGCCGAGGGCGGGCAGGATGGACGGAAGCCTGCGGGCGAGCATGGTCTTCCCCGTTCCCGGGGGCCCGATGAGCAGGCAGGCGTGCGCTCCGGCGGCCGCTATCTCCAGGGCGCGCTTCGCCACGTCCTGCCCCACAACGTCGGCAAAGTCTTCCGCGGGCGCGCCGCCGGCAACGCAGGTTGGTACCGGCGGCGCCTCCACCGGACGGCCACGCCGGATCATCGCCACCAACCCGCCGAGGGTCGCGGAGGTGGATACGACCAGCCTTCCCACCAGCCTCGCTTCCGGCACATTCTGCGGCGGCACGATGAACGCGGCGGTATCGGCGACGGCCGCCTCGCGGGCCATGGAGAGCACACCGCGGACTGCGCGAATGCTGCCGTCCAGGCCGAGCTCGCCGGCCACTACCAGTCCGTCGAGCGAGTTGAAGGGGAGCTGGCCCGTCGCGGCGAGGTAGGCGAGGGCGATGGGCAGGTCGTACGCCGTGCCGCTCTTCGGCAGGTCGCCCGGCGCCAGGCCGACTGTCACCCGACGGGGCGGCAACAAGAAGCCCGAGTTGGCGAGGGCGGCACAAACGCGGTCGCGGCTCTCCTTCACCGCGCCGGCCGCCAGCCCGACGATGGTCCAGTTGGGCAGCCCCCGCGCCGCGTCCACCTCCACGGTGACGATCACGGCTTCGATGCCGACTACGGCGGCGCTTCTGATGGCGGCGAGCATGGTCCACTCTCGCCGCCCGTCACTCCCTCGTCAGCATCATTGTCCCGCCGCCGGGCGCATCATGTCCCGCGCCGACGTCCGTGCATTCACACGGCTGCCCCGATGGTCGAGCAAACGATCGTGCCATCAGCGCCAGCGTCGCCAGTCCGGCTGGCAATTCCGGCCCGGGCAGCAGTGCGCTTCGCGGCTACTGGTACTGGATGTACATCGGCGCCGGATGGAGCAGTACCAGTTCCCGCGGCGTGAGCAGCGGATCGCCCTTCCTCACGTCGTTCTTGTAGAACAGCTTGAAGCCCGTGTACTGCACCGGCTCGGAGATGATGAAGTCACGGTAGGAATCGAACTTGAGCCAGGGCGGGCCCCAGCCATCCATGTCCATCACCACCTGCACGTGCGGATCCAGGCGGATGGCGCTGGAGTTCGTCACCATCTTCCGGGTGAACCGGTGAATGACGAGCACCTTGGGCGGAATGTTCTTCTCGGCCGATAGCTTGCCCAACGTGCGGATCACATAGTTGATGTCCTTCTCGTCGTACGTGCCAATCTTGGCCCCGGGCTTGACCCCCTGCCGGTCGCCGTGCATGTTGAATTCCGGATCGATACCCAGGTGGACGTCCGGGTTCTCCAGCCAGGGGAGCAGGCGCGGCAACTCGTCCTGGATCGTGCTCCAGCCGGTCTGCACATCCAGAAAGAGCAGGCCGTTCCGGGACCTGGCCCAGTCATATACCTTGCCGATGAGGGTGCTGTCCATCCGCAGCCGATAGGTATTGCCGCGGCCGGGATCTGCCTGGGCGACGGTGGCGACAAGGTGCAGTGCCGGAACTACCGGGGTTGACGGGTCGGCCTTCTCCCACGCTGCCACTTCCTTGTCCAGCATGGCCAGCATCTCGTCCACTGGGTATTCACCCAATACGCCCATGCGCCTGGATAGCGGATTGCCATAGAAGGCCACGATTCGCTTGCCCGGCAGGATTGCCCCCGCAGCGGCTGGCGGTCCCTGCACCGGCCACCCCGGCGCGTTCCGCCCAGCGCGGATCGCCCGGACCAGCGCCAGGCTGTCGCGCGTCGTCCGGCCCTTGATCATGGGTACCGAGATCACGGAATCGGTGATCACGATGCTCCCGGCGCTACCCGTCTCGTCCGCGGCCTGCGGCGTCGACTGGTCCACCGTATCGACCGACGAACTGTCGGAAGCAGGAGGGCCTCCATCGACCACACCGTCAATGGTGGGGACATTGGCGGCGGAGGCCATGGCAGCCACGTCGGCGGCACCCTCGTCGGTGCACGCGGCCGAGCTCAGGAGAATGGCGCTGGCGACGCAGATGGCGACGCCGCGGGCACGGCTACGGACTGGGCGAGACAGGTGGGGCAGCGGCATGGCACGACGGGTCTGGAGACGGATGACGACGGAATCCGGAAGGCTAACGCATTGGCGGCGGCGCGGTAGCATCCACGGATTCATTGCCGTGACCAGACCGCATCGCCGCCCGGGGAAACCATCGCGGGCTACCACCCGTAGTGAGAAGTAGGAGAACCCTCACCTTCCGGAGGCATCGCCAATGTGGTTGCTGCTGAGAGCCCTGCTCGCCCAATGGGCGGTGCGTCATCTGGTCCTGCGCAGCTTCGGCTCCCTGCTGCTGCTGCTGCCGCTGGCGGCGATCCTCAAGGCTGTCGGGTTCCCCCTGCTCATCCTGCTCGGCATCCTCGCCCTGCCGTTGATGCTGGCGCTGTTCGTGATCGGATTGCCGGTGTTGCTGGTCATCCTCGTGGGTGCGGTACTGTTGGCAATCACCGGCCTGGTGGTGGCCCTGGGGATGATGGTGCTCAAGATCGCGCTGGTGGTGTGCCTGGTTCTTCTTGCCGTACGCGCCATCCGGGTTCTGCGGCGGCGAGACTGCTGATTGACCCCCGTGTGACATCGCCGTCTCGCGGGATCCGAGGAAGGTGAGCGTGCCCCGTGAAGGCGCGAGATTGATCGCGAATCGCGCCCTGCGATCGTAACTCGGACAAGAGCGGCGGGGTGCAGGCGCTCAATGTGCATGGAGCGGATGCCTTGCCGTGCTGCAACGCCGGTCCGGCCGGGACCGAACTGGACGCACCGCCGCTGCGGGAACCCTCATCAAGCTCTCCATGCCCACCACGATGCGAGCAGTTGTCATTACGCGACCTGGCGGCCCCGAGGTTCTGGAGGTCAGGGAGCTGCCTGTTCCCCGGCCAGGCGCGGGCGAGGTACGGGTGCGGGTGAGGGCGGCCGGCCTCAACCGCGCCGACCTGCTTCAGCGCCAGGGTCGGTACGCAGCACCGCCGGGAGCTGCCGCTGACGTTCCGGGGCTGGAGTTTGCCGGCGAGATCGTGGAACTGGGCGCCGACGTGGCCGGTTGGCGGCTGGGTGACCTCGTTTTCGGGATCGTGGCCGGCGGCGCCCAGGCGGAGTTTCTCTGCACCGCTGCATCCACCCTGGCGCGTGTCCCCGACTCACTCGATTGGGTGGATGCGGCTGCCGTGCCGGAGGCGTTCATCACCGCGCACGACGCGCTCGTCAGCCAGGGTGCGCTCAGCGCCGGAGAAAGGGTGGTGGTGCACGCTGTGGGCAGTGGTGTGGGACTGGCCGCGGCACAGCTCTGCGACGCGCTCGGAGCCACGGTCTTCGGCACTACTCGGACGCGAGAGAAGCTGGCTCGCGCCGGAGTAGCGGCGGTGCACCACGGCGCTGTCCTGGACGATGGGCCAGCGCCCCTGGCGGAGGCGGTTCGCGCCTGGTCGGACGGCGCCGGAGCCGACCTGGTACTCGATCTCGTGGGCGGCGACTATGTCGCAGCCGGACTCGCGTCGCTCGCCCCGCGCGGTCGGCTGATCCTCGTCGGGCTGGTCGCCGGTCGGCGCGCCGACCTGGATCTGGGGCTGCTGCTGTCGCGTCGGCTCACATTGCGTGGTACCGTACTCCGTAGCCGCTCGGTACGGGAGAAGGCTGCCGCCACATCGGCCTTCGTGAAGGATGTGGTGCCGCTACTGGCCAGTGGCCGGGTCAGGCCCATCGTGGAGCGGGCGTACCCGCTCCATGAGATCGGAGCGGCGCACGCGAGGCTGGCTTCCAACGAGACGTTCGGAAAGCTGGTGCTGGTGCTGTAGTGTGGTCGGCGGTCCGCGTAGGGCCCGCCGACCACACCGCTCGTCAGTGACGATTCTGGATCGCCACGTCGCTCGGCTTGACGTCCTGTAGCCAGTAGCCGAACCACTGACGCAACCGACCCAATCTGTCCACCAGCAACCACGGCTCCCCGGTGCGGGAGAGATCGTGGTTGGAACGCGGATAGCGCACGAACTCCACCGGCACGTCCTGCTTCTTGAGGGCGGCGAACCACTGTTCGGCGTCGGCCATTGGCGTGCGATGATCCTCTTCCGACTGCACGATCAGGGTCGGTGTCTTCACCCGGCTCACGAAGCGGATCGGCGAGAGCGTGTCGTACATGGCGATGTTCTCCCACGGCTTGCCGTAGAACTCGAACTCCGTGAGCCCCTGGGCATCGGACGCGCCGTACCACGACCACCAATTACTGATCATGCGGTCGGCCTGGGCTGCCTTGAAGCGATCCGTCTTGGTGGTGATCCAGGCGGTCATGAAACCGCCATAGGAACCGCCCGTGACTCCCATGCGAGTGCTGTCCACATCCGGTCGGACCGACACCAGGTCGACCGCCTTCATCAGGTCCTCATAGTCCTCGGCTCCCCAGCGGCCGCGTGTCTCATAGGTGAAATCCGCACCATAGCCGCTGGATCCGCGCGGATTGGTGTAGAGCACCATCATCCCGGCACCGGCAATGTTCTGGAATTCGTCGAACCAGTTCTCGCCGTACGCTGAATGCGGACCACCGTGGATGTAGAGAACCACCGGGTACCGCTTGCCTGACTCATAACCGAACGGTTTCATCAGCCAGCCTTCTATCTCCCTGCCGCCCACGGACGTATACGTGAACCGCTCGGCGTCGGAGAAGGCTACCTCCTTCATCAGGGCGTCGTTGAAGCTGGTCAACTTCCGCTCGTTGCGGCCATCGGAGTCCACGATGTAGAGCTCGGTCGGCTGGGCGGTGCTGGTGGCCACGAACGCCACCTTCTTTCCTTTCGCATCGACGGAGGAACCCATGATACGTCGGCGTCCGCTGACGATCTCCTTCCGCGCACCCGTCCTGGGATTGACGCGGAAGATGGCGGTGCTGCCGCCGATGGTGGCGCGCATGAGCAGATCGCCGTCGGGCAGCCAGGTCACGTCATCGGGCTCGTAGGCCCAGTCGCCGAGCAGCTCGCGCGGCGTGCCGCCGTTGGCCCCGATGACGTAGAGGCGGAGCGGAGACGTACGGGTTGCGCGCGAGGTATAAGCGATGCTCTTGCTGTCGGGCGACCAGATCAGCCCGCTCTCCGAGCCCGGCAGCTCGGCCAGCCGTCGCGGCGCACCGCCGGCCTGGATATCGAGCAGGAAGATGTCCACGTCGTTGCGAACGGCCTCGTCCCGTGCTGCGTCGTAGGGCAGCTTGCCCAGCGAATCACGTTCCGCCTGAGCCACCGAGTCCGAGCGAAGGGCAGCGTCGGCCAGGAAGGCGACCGTGCGCCCGTCGGGCGAGACCACCGCGCCACGATGGGAGTAGTCACCGCTGGTGAGGGCACGCTTGCCGGTGCCGTCCATGTTGGCCATCCAGATCTGGGAGGCCGTGTACTTCCGGGCCTCGCGCGGGTTGGCGACGAAGCCCCGGCCGTTCGCCTTGTAGCCCATCTCCACGATGTGCCGCCCGTCAAAGCGACGCGTGTCCTGCGGTCGGGTAATGGCCCCGAACGGCGGACGGGCGGTGGCTGCCATGCGTCCGAAAGGATCGGCAGCCGCAGGGCGCGACGCCGAATCTTCCGGGGCGTCTGGCTGGCCGCCGGGTCCACCGAACCGACCGCCGGCGCCTCCCTCGGTCCAGACGGCGAAACTGTTGTTGGCCGGGGTTGAACCGTTCGGGTAATCCGGGAGCTGGATCGCCTCGCCTCCTGGTGCGTCCATGCGCAGCGCCCAGGTGGAGCCCTTGCCACCAGGCCGCTGGGAACTGAAGAAGAGGTACTTGCCGTCCGGCGACCAGCGCGGATTGGAGCTCTCCGTTCCGGGCGAGGTGTAGCGAGCCGGCTCTCCGCCGGCGGTCGGCGCGACCCAGATCTCCGAGTGGCGCTTGTTCTCGCTCTCGCGAACGGTGGTGACCGTCACGGCAACCCGCTGACCGTCGGGTGAGATAGCCGGGCTTGAGAGAGTCGTGACCCTGTACCAGTCAGCCGGCGTGAAAGCGCGCGGCGCGGCCGCAGCCGCGTTGGAGCGCGCCGCTGGCCCCTGGGCTACCAGCGTCGCGGGAGCAACGGCTGACATGGCAAAGCCCGCCAGCAGCGCCGCGCGAACGGAAATCATGAGATGCGACATGGATCCTCGGACCGGGGGAACGAAGAGGATGGCGCGGCGCTGGATGGCGCCGGCCGATATCTTGAAAACGTGCGACGACCGTGCACTGTTGAGCGGGCCACCCGCCTTACGGGCTGGCGCGAGCGGTGCAATGGCCGTCACGAGCGGCCGGCGCCAGAGCCGGATTGAGACTGTTCCTCGTTCAGATTCTCGCCATGTCCATCGCTACCGTCAATCCAGCCACCGGCAGAACACTCCGGACCTTCGAGGCGCTCACCGATGCCCAACTCGAGCAGCGGGTTGCGGCTGCCGCATCTGCGGCCACGCTCTGGCGAGCCACGCCACTGGGGGAGCGCCTGGCCGTCGTCCGCCGTGCCGGCCAGCTCCTGGACGAACGGCAGGATGAGTACGGCCGGTTGATGGCCGAGGAGATGGGCAAGACCATCGGGGCCGGCCGCGGCGAGGCTGCCAAGTGCGCTGTCACGTGCGCCTACTACGCCGACAACGGCCCTGACATCCTCGCGCCGGAGAAGGTGGAGTCGAGTGGGGAGTGGCTGGGCGAGGTGCGCTTCCAGCCGCTGGGCGTGGTGCTGGCCGTGATGCCCTGGAACTTCCCCTTCTGGCAGGTGATCCGGTTTGCCGCCCCGGCCCTCGTGGCGGGCAACGTGGCGCTGCTCAAGCACGCCTCCAACGTGCCCCAATGCGCGCTCGCCCTCGAGACGTTGTTCCGCGACGCCGGCGCGCCCGATGGAGTGTTCCAGGCACTCCTGATCGGCGCCGAGCGGGTATCGGCCCTGCTCGACGACCCTCGCATTGCCGCGGCGACCCTCACCGGCAGCGAACCCGCTGGCCGCGCGATCGGCGAGGCTGCCGGCCGCAACATCAAGAAGACGGTGCTCGAGCTGGGCGGCAGTGATGCGTTCGTCGTCCTGCCGAGCGCCAACATCGCGCAGGCTGCGGCAACTGCCGTCAGGGCCCGAGTCGTCAACGCCGGACAGTCGTGCATTGCCGCCAAGCGCTTCATCGTCCACGACGACGTCCATGACGAGTTCACGGCGGCCTTCGTTGCCGGCATGGCTGCGCTAAGAGTTGGCGACCCGATGGACGAGTCGACAGACGTCGGGCCGCTGGCCACCGAACGGATTCTGGATGACCTGGACCGGCAGGTGAAGGCCAGCGTTGCTGCCGGCGCCCGTGTGCTGACCGGCGGCAGCCGGCTGGACCGCGCGGGGAATTTCTACCCGCCAACGGTACTGGCCGACGTTCCGGAGAGCGCACCCGCCTATTCCGAGGAGCTGTTCGGGCCCGTCGCGGCGCTCCTGCGGGCACGCGACATCGGCCATGCCATAGCCATTGCCAACGCCACCACATTCGGCCTCGGGGCCAGCGCCTGGACCAGCGACGACGCGGAGGCCGAACGGTGCGCGGATGAGTTGGAGGCGGGGAGCGTGTTCATAAACGCCATGGTCGCCTCGGACCCACGCTACCCCTTTGGCGGCATCCGGAACTCCGGTCATGGACGCGAGTTGAGCGCGTACGGGCTGCGCGAGTTCGTGAACGTGAAGACGGTGCGACGACGCCGCTGAACGAGCGTCCGGCGCAATGACCGCTGCACCGGACCCGCGGCAAGCTCAGCCCCCCCAGAGCGCCTTCCACCAGCGGCGCGACCGTTCGTGGCGCTGGGCATCCTTCACCGCGTCGCGCCAGGCTACCTGCATCTTCGCGGCATCGGCATCGAACCGCCGCTCCGGATCGGGATCGAGGCCCGTGCGGATCCAGTCGGCGAGGGCGTCATCCAGGCCCTCGTACGACAGTTCGCCACTCAGTTGCTGGGCGAGAATGCTGCGACCGTCGCTGCCTGTGAATGGCGGCCTTCCCATGAGCACGAAGTAGACGATCGCCGCCACCGCGAAGAGATCCACCGCCGGCCCCTGCAGTTCGCCGAGCAACTGCTCGGGCGCGGCGAACTGGGGACTTCCGGTAGTTCCGCGCACATCCTCGCCGGTCATCTTGGCGATGCCGAAATCGGCCAGCCGCCAGCGGCGGTAGCGGTCTATGAGGACGTTCTCCGGCTTGAGATCACGGTGGATGACGCCAACCGCGTGCGCCGCGGCGAGGGCGTCGAGCACCAGGTCCACCTGGGCGGCGACCTCGGAGAGCGGGCGCGCGCCGTGCTGCGCGACGAGCTGGGCGACCGATCCGCCCTCCGCCAGTTCCATCGTGTACCACGCGACCTCGGCACGACTATCCCAGTCGTGAATCGGTACGATGCCGGGGTGCGCCAGTTGCGCTGCCATGCGCGCCTCGCGCTGGAAGCGAGCGACCGCGCTCTCGTCGCGCGCGATGTGCTCGTGGAGCATCTTGAGGGCCACCTCGCGCTCCAGCGTGAGGTCGCGGACACGCCACACCGAGCCGAACGAACCCGCACCCAATCGCGACAGCACGTCGTAGTCGTCTCCTACCGCCCACCGCAGGCGCGTCTCCTCGCTCTGCTCACCCGCTTCCTCTTCCGTGTCCTCGGCGCCGACGAAGATCGCCGTTCGGGCCGATGACACCCGGTCCAGTGCGCGCAGCATCGCCGTGATGGTCGGGAAGCGCTGGGCTGGATCCGTGCTCAACGCCCGGTCCAGCAGCGTCGCCAGCCCCTGCGGGCAGTCCGGACGTACCCAGCGAATGGGTGGGATATCGCGCTCCGGGGGCAGCTCACCGACGAGGGTGGCGTAGCATAGCGCAGTCAGTTGCCACTGGTCGCTGGCCGGATCCGGATTCCAGCCGCTGTCACCCCATTCCGGCGGAGCGGGCATCCAGCGACGCGACGGCGCCAGCCCGGCCGGGACGTGTTCCTTGGCCATCGCCCACTGCCAGCCGATCAGCCAGAGCCGGCCCGAGGGAATGGTCCAGACCGTGTCCGGCCCCACGGCCCCGTGCACGGTTCCGGCATCATGCAGGTAGGCCAGCGCCGACCCTCCGCCACGCAGCACCTGCAGCACGAAGGCAATATCGCCGGCGCCAGCACGGCGAAGGCGCGCGCCCACCGTCTCGCCGGCAATCCACCGGCGCAGGTAGCCAGGCCCCCGGCGCCCTTCCCGGTGATGGGTCCAGTAGTGATAGGTGGTGGGAACCGACGGGTGGCTCAGATGCGCCAGATGCCGCGCCTCGGAGAAGAGCCAGGGCTCATGAGCAGGATCGGGCACGCTCACCAGCGACAGCGACCGTCCCAGAGCATCCACGACTTCCTGATAGTGACGATACTCCACCGCCACACCCTCGCGCCCCCACTGCCAGTTCTGCGGCAGTTGCCAGGCGGTCAGGTGTGACGGGACGGTATGCGTGAACTCGAACGGGCTATTCTGGTCTGTGGGACGCATCGACACTGCGGACATGTGACGTACAAGGTGACGCTAAGCGGGCGCGGCCGCCAGCACGAGCTCTACCTCCGTTCCACCATCCGGTACGGAGCGGATGACAATGCGTCCTCCCCAACTCTCCACGAGTCGGCGGCTGATGGCCAGTCCGAGGCCGCTCCCGCTGGTGCGGGTCGAGAAGTGCGGCTCGAAGATACGCGGCAGGACGTCGGCTGGAATACCATGACCGTCGTCCACGACGAGAACGCGGATCTCGTCCTCGCTCTCTCCGTCGACGCCCAACTCCACCCGAACTTCGCGAGCACCTGCGAGCCGGGCATTCTCGAGCAGGTTCAGTAGCACTTCGCGCAGCTCATCGGCACTCGCAATACCCATGAGCGGGCCGTCGGTGCCTGCGACTCGCCAGGCGACGCCGCTCCCACCGTCGCCACTGTCGACGGTGCCCAACCGCTCCAACTCCACGACGTCCTGCACCACATGTGCGATATCCACCGGCTCGCCGCTCCGCTGTTCAGGCGCGGTGCCGTACCGGCTGAAGGCGCGGGCGATCTGATCCAGCCGGTCGATCTCGGCGAGGATGCGCTCCACATTCTGGTCGAGGATGCGTTCGTAATCCTCCCTGCCCCGTCCGTATGCTCGCCGAAGATGCTGGACGCCAAGGCGAATGGGAGTGAGCGGATTCTTGATCTCGTGGGCCACCTGGCGTGCCATCTCACCCCAAGCGAGTACGCGCTGGGCGCGCGCCAGTTCGGTCACGTCATCCAGGGTCAGGACGGCACCGCCGCTGTGGAGCAATGGGGTGAGGCGGGCGTGAATGTGTCGGTGGCCCAGCGAGATCTCCACGAAGTCTTCGGCTGCCTCGCCGGGTGCCTGGGGCAGACGGCCCAGTCGTTCCTGCAATGCCGGCACTCCGAGCGCGCCCAGCGGGGTGCCGGTGCGCAGCACGCGACCGAAGAGGAGGGCGGCCGCCGGGTTGTACAGCGTCACCCGGGCCTGGTCGTCGACCGCCACCACTGCGCTGGCCACCTGACGCAACACCGCGGCAGTCCTTCGCTCGGCCTCCTCGAGTGCAGTGCGGCTGGCGCCCAGGTCGGCGGCCATGAGGCGGAATGCGGAGAAGACCGGCTCGAACTCTGCCGGGGGCGATGGTCCGCGAAGCGGAGGCTCGCGCTCACCGGCAGCAATGGCCAGTGCCGCCTCGCGAAGGGTGCCGATCGGACGGGCGAGTTGCCGCGCCGCCATGCCACTCAACCAGAGCGCAGCCAGCGCGCCGACGACGATAGCCAACAGGACCAGCACACCCAGGTCGCGCCGCCGCCGGTCCAGCGTCAGTTGGTCTGCGCCGGCCGGAATCGCCAGCACCGGACGGATGCCAGCCCCCGGGGCTGTCGAGGGCAACGCTCGATAGCCCACGAGCACCTGTGCGTCGCCCACCTCTCGCTCATGACTGAACGTCATGTGCGCGCCCTCGCCAACCACCTCCACGACGTCGGGAGCCAGTAGCCGGCCCAGCGGCGCCAGCGACGTGAGCAGGTCGTCGCTGGCGGCGGCCAGGATGCCATGCTCGTAGAGCAGCAGCGGTGGCGGGCCGAGCTGGCGCGCCAGGATCTGTTCGGCCGATGGCAGCGTCGCGCTCAGGTCGTCGGCCTCGGGTACCGCCGCCCGTAGCGCTTCGCCAACGAGCAGTTCGCGCGTCTGGCGCGCATCGCTCTGGAGCTGCCTTGCCGCCCAGATTCCGAATACCACCGCTGGCAGGGCGAAGAAACCGAACAGGGCCAGCGAGAGCCGCGAACGGTAGCTTCGCGACCATCGCCGGCGCTCCGCCCGCAGCCAGCGCCGGAATCCTCGCTCGACAACCAGTGTCAGCACCCAGAGTACGAGCACGATGGAAAGGTCCAGCAGGAGCACGAGCGCCCCGCGAGCAGCGAGTACCGGGAGCGAACGCAGTTCCAATTCCACGTGAACGTGCACCGGGCGGTCGGGAAGGGACTCCATCCAGTCACCGTGCAGCACGTTGCCACGGCGAGTCCACTGCTCGGCGCGTTTCTCGCTCGTGAGCTCTGCGGCCGGCGTCGGTGCGAGCGCGATCGCGTAGGGCGGTTCGGTGGCCGGTGCGGAGGTCCCGAGCAGCAGGGACGCGTAAAGGTTTTCCGGGAAGAGGCGGGTGCGGGCGGCCACTGCTGCCGTCGTCACCCATCCGTCTGCATGCGGAACCGCCATCATGAGTCGCACGCCGACCGGTGTCGTAACCGGCCCCATCACCATCCTTCCCGACGTGCGCGCCCCAGTCACGGCGTCGTGGAGCTCGGGCGGAACCCCATCACCGGCCACGTCCGTCAGCTGCGCCACGAGCTCACCGGCCGGGCTCCACGCACCCAACTGCACGGCGAAGTCGGCGGCTGCCAGATCGGACGCCGCATAGGCAGCGAGCAATTCGGCTCTCGAGTGAGGCGACGGCGCAGAGTTGAGGTCGTCCGCGAAGCGCTCCAGCAGCGTACCGACCACCGGGTCCACTCTCGTCAGCCCGGTTACATCCCGCTCGGCCAGTGCAACCCGCCCGCTCACGGTACTGCTCCAGACGAGGGTCATCGCACCCAGGCCGGCCACCGCAGCCGCTGACAGGACGACGGTGCGGGTACGCCGCGTGACAGCCAGTGCCCCTATGGCGACGATCCACAGCGCCGGATACCAGGGTGGCCAGCCTCCAGGGACATTCCACAACGGCTGGGCGAGCAGCGCGGCGCAGGCAGCGAGCACCGGAGCAATGAGCACCGGCAAGCCGACGCCGACACGGATCAGCGAACGACCAGCGGCCACTCCCCCAAGGATGGTCGCCGTGGCGGCAAGAAAGAGCGCCGTCTGCCAGGCGAGCCACAACGACGCTGGCACCCCACTCGCCGGTGCCGTGATCCCACGGGCCAGGTTTCTGAGGAGAAAGGGGCCGAGACCGACCACGATCAGCGTGACGATCACGGCTGCCCAGCGTGAGCGCAGCCGAGCCCCCGATCGGAGGAGCGCAAGCAGGGCCAGCAGGACCAGGCCACCGGATAGCATGAGCGCCCCGACCGTGGCCGTGAGCGCACCACCCAGTGGGGCAAAATAATACGTCGGGTCGAAGAGCTGGCTGACGTTGGAGAGCGCGTTGAGCGGGACAATGGCCACCGCTGCCAGCGCCACGGCAAGGGCGGCCAGACGAACGCCGAGCTGCTGGGACGGTCCCCACACGGAGGCGAGGAAGGTCACGGCGAGCAGGGAAAGCCAGAGCAATCCCCAACTCCGCGCACCTTCCTGCGTCCGAAGCACGATCTCATCGCGAACCAGCGGCGCCACGCGACCCAGCAACCAGTCGCCGTTCTGGAGGCGCAGTGCGGCATCAGCCACCGGAATCGCACCGGGGTCGGCGAGGTCGAAATGGACCGCCTGCGCAGCACTACTCGCCACTACCTGTTGCTCGAGCGACCGGGCCAGACGATCGGCCGGAGGGCGTGCCTGAAGCAGCAGGGTAGCGACGGCGCGTCTCGCGCCGCGACTCACGCCCACGGTGAGCACGTCGTAGAACGGCGTGCGCACGACACCCAGTCCATCCCCCATGCGTTCCAGCGGCACACGAAGCGTCCCTGCCCAGCCTCGCGGAACGCCATCCTCCATCAGCACCACTGCCAGCTCGGCATCGTCGAATCGCTCCAGCCGGCTCTCGAGGAAGGCAAATGTGTCGCTGCCGTCCGGCACCTCCAGCTCCACCGCCTCTGCGGCCAGGCCGGTGAGCTCCTCCGCGGCGGTTCCAAGGGCGCCGTCGAGCTGCATGGCGGCTGATTCCAGGGCGTTCCCTTCCCACGACGGCCATGCCGTCGCCAGCGTTCCCAGCGTATGCTGGGGGCCCAGGGCAGTGGCTACGAAGATGACTCCGAGCGCGGCCACGGCGACTCGCCACCAGCGTCGTGGGGCGCGGGCGCGCAGCGCTCGCCAGGCCACCCAGGAGGCGCCCGCGGTAGCCACGGCGGCAGCCGTCAGGTAGAGTACCGACGGTAGGCGGAGCCAGGCAGCAGCCGCCAGGACGACCAGTGCGCCCAACACGGACCAGCCATCACCGGTCGCGCGCCAGGCGCTGGACGCCATTCGTTTTCCAAGCCCCACCGCCGCTGATCCGATGACCGCTGCTCCCGACGCGAATGGACCGCGTCAGCTTAAAGAGATGCTTCCTGACCAGATCGCCGCCGCCCTGGCGCGTGATTCACGGCTGATCCTTCCTGTTGGCAGCCTGGAGCAGCACGGCCCCCACCTGCCACCCGGCTGCGATACGATCATCGCCGAGCGTCTGGCCGACGACCTCTCCGCCACCTTCGGTGTCCTGCGTGCTCCCACGGTGGAATATGGCGTGAACGTGGCCACTGAGCGCGGTCTCCCCGGCAGCGCGGGGGTTCGTCGCAAGACACTGCATCGAATGCTCAACGACCTGGTGGATAGCTGGGAGCAGGTGGGAGTGACGGAATTCATCCTCCTCACCGCTCACGGCCACGATCCCCACCAGGAGGCACTGGCGACAGTTGTTGCCAACGCGGCACGAATTCGCGTGGTGGACCTCCTTGCTGTACCCATGGCCGACCTGCTGGAAGGGCAGGACGAGCCGATGCACGGTGATGAGGTGGATACTTCGCTCATGCTGTATCTGGCGCCGCACCTTGTTCGTCTGGACCTGGCCCAGGACTATATGCTGTCGCGCGAACAGCTCCGGCGCTATCGTCGGGGTTGGTTACGGGTGCCCGAGGACAGCGCCGGCTCCATAGGTCGACCCAGCCTCGCCTCGGCGAAAAAGGGGGAAGCGATATACTGCCGGATCCGCGACCGGGTGGCGGCCCGGATCTTCATCTCCCCGGCCCCTGACGACGAACGATGACCAATGGCAGAGTCCGGTCGCCTGGAGTACGGGCGACCAGGCGAGCCCGACCGAACCTTTGGTCTGCAGTCGGTGTACCGTTTCTGACCATCCCTGGGTCCATTCCACACTGTACTGATGGCTCACAGACTACTGTTCGCCAGTCTCACCTTCGTCGCTGCTGCGGCGGCCGCACTCACCGTGACTCCAGCGCCGTTGAGCGCCCAGGTCGTGACGGTGGACGAGGGCAGCTTCACGATCACCCAGAATGGTGTTCCGGCTGGCCGCGAGGACTTCAGCATCCGGAGCACGCCGGGCATAGGCGGGACGATATTCAGGGCCCAGGCGACGGTGATGCTGGACGGGCGGCGCATTGCGCCGGCGCTGAGCACCGACCCGTCCGGCGCACCTCTATCCTACCAGGTTGAGGTCCGCACGGGCGACCAGACGGAAAGACTCACTGGCCAGGTAAGCCGCGGTCGTGTGAGCATCCATCGGCAGGGGCCTGGGGGTGCCTCGGCAAAGGAATACGTCATGGCCGACGGCGCTCTCATACTGGACGACGAGGTCTTCCACCAGTACTACTTCGTGGCCCGCAGGTCCCCCCTTCCGGCGACCATCTCCGTACTCGTCCCGAGAAGCGGCGCCCAGATGACGATGCGGCTGGTCTCGCGCGGTGACGCCACCGTCACCATCAACCGCCGATCGCTGCCGGCAACACATCTGGTACTCACTGATCCGGGGGCGGGCGACCGCGAGATCTGGATCGATGCTGCAGGCCGCGTCCTCAAGGTCGCGGTTCCCGGCCGGTCGCTCGTCGCGATCCGCGACGAAGCTCCTCGCTGAACGCGGCTCTCTCGGCCAATAGCTCCGTGGCCACACGAGCCGGCCCTCCATGGATCGGGGTGCAGGTCGCTCTCCGACCGGTTGCCGGCCGAGGGGAGGATCGCTTGTGCGCTGAAACCTCCACGGTCCACCTCTCGTACGGCGAGCAGATCTGACATTTCGACTCCAGTACAGGAACTCACTTGATGCGACTTCTGCTCTGCTCGCTGGCCGTAAGCCTGGTCGCCACTCCCCTGGCGGCACAGCCGACGTCACCCGCGTCCCTCTCTGGCCCATCGTTGTCCCTCGAAGAGGCACTCGAGATTGCCAGCCGCAACAGTCCGCTCTACCTGCAGGACGTCGAGGGGCGACAGGGTGCCAGTGCCGCGCTACGTAGCGCCTACGGCAGCCTGCTTCCGCAGTTGAGCAGCTCGTTCTCGTCATCGTATCGCCAGGGAAAGACACAGCTCTTCCAGGGAGTGTCGCTGGGCGCCACGTCGGACGTGATCAGTTCGTCCTACGGCATCGACGCCTCGTTGAGCCTCAGCCAGGGCGCACTGCTCGCTCCCAAGGCGCAGCGGGCCAACCTGGATGCCACCGACGCCGAGATAGCCGCTTCCGGCCAGACGTTGCGGACCAATGTCACCAAACAGTACCTGGCGGTGCTTCAGCAGCGAGCCCGCGCCGAGTTGCAGGATACGCTGGTGGCAACGGCACAGACGCAGCTGGAGCTGGCCCGGATAAAGGCTCAGGTGGGATCGGGCACTCAGCTCGATGTGCAACGCGCCGAGGTTCAGCTCGGTCAGGCCAGGGTGGACGCGATCCAGGCCCGCAACCAGGCGGAGGTGGAAACGCTGCGCCTCTACCAGCAGATGGGAGTCGAGCCACAGCGGGATACCCGATTGACGACCAATCTGCCGGTGCAGCGGCCAACGATAACGGTGGACGAGGCGCTGGACATGGCGCGTGGCCAGAACCCGGTGCTGCGTGCACTGGACGCGCGGGAAGAGGCTGCCAACGTTGGCGTGCGCCAGGCTCGCGGGGAATATCTGCCCACTCTCAGGCTCTCCACCGGCGTGGGTGGTTATACCAGCCAGTTCACGGATGATGGCGTGCTCATCAACCAGAGCCGTTCGGCCGCCCGCAGCAGTTGCTTCCAGCGCCAGTCCATTCTGGAGATCGTCGGCCAGCCCAGCGATCCCGCGATCTGCAACGAGATCGACCTCACGCCGGCGCAGATCGATCGCATCCGCTCCGAGAACCGCAGCTTCCCGTTCAACTTCACGTCTGACCCGCTGATGTTCAGCGCCTCGCTCTCGCTCCCGATCTTCAACGGTTTCGGCCGTGAGCAGCGGGTGCAGGAAGCTCAGGTTCGCCGCAATCAGGCGCGCTATCGTGCTCGTGCCCAGGAACTGCAGCTCGAGGCCGACGTGACGGGAGCGCTCCTGACGCTGGAGACGGCGTTCCAGACCACCCAGCTACAGGAGCAGAATGCTCTCGCCGCGCGCGAGGCGCTGCGCCTGGCTGAGGAGCGCTATCGGGTGGGTGCCAGCACGCTCGTCGAATTGTCACAGGCACGGGATGATTTTGCCCGCGCGGAGCAGGCGCGTATCAATGCGCGCTACGAGTTCCAGCGGGCTTTCGCGGATCTCGAGAACGCCGTCGGTCGCCCGCTTCGCTGACCACACCGCGCATAACCAGGCAGCTGAGGAGAATATGAGCAAGAAGATGAAGTGGTCCATCGCGGGTGTTGTCGGCGCCGGAATCGTGGCGCTCGTCGTGCTGAGCGCGTTCAAACGCGACGGCGGGGCCACCGAGGTGCGCATGGAGTCCACCACCAAGCGCGATCTCGTAGCATCGGTCACGGCCAGTGGCCAGATCCAGCCGCGCGTCAAGGTCGACCTCAGCGCCGACATCACGGGCAAGATCGTACGCCTGTCGGTCAAGGAGGGTCAATTCGTCAAGAAGGGGCAGTTCCTCCTCGAGATAGACCCGCAGCAGTATGAGGCAGCTCTGCAGCGGTCGCAGGCCGCCCTTGCCTCGTCGAGGGCCGAGCAGGCGCAGGCGGCCGCCAACCTGATGCAGGCGCAGCGCAATTACGAGCGCACGGCCGAGATTCGCAAGGCCAACCCCGCCCTTGTCGCCGAGGAGCAGGTGGAGCAGTTGCGCACCCAGGCCGAGGTCAATGCCGCTCTCGCTGACGCCGCCAAGTTCCGCGTCCAGCAGGCCGAAGCCTCCGTCAAGGATGCGCAGGTAGCACTGGGCAAGACGACCATCCTCGCCCCGATGTCCGGCCAGGTCGTGCGGCTGAACGTGGAGGAGGGCGAGACGGCGATCCAGGGAACACTGAACAAGGATGCCGCAGTGCTCCTGACCATCGCCGACATGAGCGACCTGGAGACGAAGGTGCGGGTCGACGAGACGGATGTCTCGCGTATCAACGTGGGCGACTCGGCGGTCGTCGAGATCGATGCCTTCCCCGACACGACCTTCCTCGGACGAGTGGTCCAGATCTCCAACAGTTCGGTCCGCGGGACCGGTGGCGCACAGGCCACCGACCAGGCCATAGATTACGAAGTCACGATCTCCCTGACCAACGCGCCACCCGATACCCGGCCGGATTTCTCGACCACCGCGAAGGTCATCACCGCCACCCGGCAGTCCGTCCTCGCCATCCCCATCATTGCCCTCACGGTGCGGGAGAACGAGCCGCTATCGCAGGAGGACACCGGAGTGACGCTGGCCGGCAGGACGGCGGAGAAGCAGGTCGGCAAGCGTGACGTGGAGGGAGTCTTCGTCGTTGGTAGTGACAACAAGGTCTCCTTCCGCCCTGTCAGGGTGGGTATCGCCGGCGAGAAGTACTTCGAGGTTCTCAGCGGTTTACAGGAGGGTGAGCGTATCGTAGCAGGAACGTACCAGGCCATCAGGCAGCTCAAGGACGGAACTCTGGTCCGCGAGACGCCCACCCCGACCACGACCGCCAGGAAGGAATAGGACCGTGACGTCCGATACCATGGAGCAGATGCAGGAGCCGCCCATCTCGACGACCGCCGAGCGGCAGGCTGTGACGATCCAGGCCGGCGCGGCGCCGGAGAAGGATTGGGTGATCGTCACCCGCGGGCTGACTCGTCACTACGACATGGGCGGCGAGGTAGTACGTGCTCTCCGTGGCGTGGACGTGGCCATTCGCCGGAACGAGTACGTCGCCATCATGGGACCGTCCGGGTCGGGCAAGTCCACCCTGATGAATCTCATCGGCTGCCTGGACACGCCCAATTCAGGCGAATACTGGCTGAATGGGCAACTTGCCTCCGAGATGGGTGACGATGCCCTCGCTCGCGTACGCAACAAGGAGATCGGCTTCGTCTTCCAGACCTTCAATCTCCTGCCGCGTGCGACCGCCCTTCACAACGTCGAGCTGCCACTCGTATACGCGGGAGTCGGCTCCGACGAGCGGAAGCGTCGCGCCATGCGCGCGCTGGAGCGAGTGCAACTCGGCGAACGCGTTCACCACCGCCCGAACGAACTCTCCGGCGGGCAGCGGCAGCGCGTAGCCATCGCCCGCGCGCTGGTCAATGAGCCGTCCATCCTGCTCGCCGACGAGCCCACGGGCAACCTGGACTCGAAGACCTCGGACGAGATCATGCGCGTTTTCGCGGAGTTGGCGAGTGATGGCCAGACGGTCATCATGGTGACGCACGAGCCGGATATCGCCCAGCACGCGCGGCGCGTGATAGTCCTGCGCGACGGCCTCATCTCCAACGACGGACCACCGGAGAGGGTGATTCCGCAATACACGCAAGGTCACTGAGCTAGTCGCGTCGGCGAAGGCCCCGTCGCCCCGGCGAAAGCCGGGGACGATGGATTCCGGCTTTCGCCGGAATGACAGGCTCTCGCGCCCCCAAGCCGTCACCCCGGCGAAAGCCGGGGCACCCCGGCGAAAGCCTGGGACGATGGATTCCGGCTTTCGCCGGAATGACGGGCTCTCGCGCCCCCAAGCCGTCACCCCGGCGAAAGCCGGGGCACCCCCGGCGAAAGCCGGGGCACCCCCGGCGAAAGCCGGGGCACCCCGGCGAAAGCCTGGAACGATGGATTCCGGCT
>JACDJA010000151.1_pt1 | contig 94156 bp, 83 predicted proteins | sample 7449241 | NCBI WGS metagenome assembly JACDJA01 (sample SAMN14253289, study PRJNA609438) | sludge metagenome | isolation source: initial anaerobic sludge | collected 2018-12-20 | reverse complement strand
GACGTGGCGGTGCCGTTGGCGGTGGCGTAGTTGACCGTCACGGTCGAGGCGCTCGGGTTGCTCAAGGTGACGGTGAAGGTGGCGGTGCCCGCCCCTTCGTTGACCGTCACGTCGTTGATCGACAGCGACGGCGTGCCGTCCATAGGCGTCCCAGAGTCATCATCATCTCTAATCGGAAATTCGCGATCAGGCAGTGAGGTGCCAAACTCGAACCCTAAAGGGGTAACGTTTTCAACGACACGCGACAACCGCAGGATGTCGAATTCTGCTGGATTGACGCCTTCGGCAATGCGCAGTAAACGGACGAATCCGTTGCCCAAATCGGCTGTGCCGCCGCTGAGGCCTGCGCCGGGCTCTTCGAGTTCTTCACCAATATCCCTGTTCTGGTCTAGTGCCTGAATGACACGCGCCACGGTGGTGTCGCTCAGTGAGTTCTCGCCGGGTTCGGTTTTGGCGCTTTCAGCCAGTTCGGCGGTTACTTTGACGACGTCGTTAGGCGCGATTTCCAACCGGCTGGCATCGTTGAAGGCCAGTTCCACATGCCCGCCCGGCATGGTGATGATGATTTCACCTTCCAGGATGAGGTCGCCCGGCTCAAGTTGGCGCGTTTCGCCTTTGGCGTTTTTGGCGAAGGCCTTGCCTATGACGGCGGCAACGGTGGCGATGGGTTGGCTGGCTTGCATGTCCATGGTTGTTCCTGTTATTCAAAACGCCAGGAGGCGTTATACAAAATGGGTTGTGACCTGACTATCGGCGGTTTTGACAAACTGGAAAATTGTACTGATGGACAATGCCGGATCTGTCCGTGGCCGAGCCGGGTTTCAGGCCGCGTTGTCTATCAATTCGCCTGCCGTATTCATGACCAGGACCAGTTGGAGCCGGTCCCGGACATTAAGCTTGTTGAATGCCGAGCCCAGATGCGCCTTGACGGTGCGCTCGGTAATGTTGAGCGTGCGGGCGATTTCCTTGTTGGTGGCGCCCTTGGCAACCTCCAGTGCCACCGCTCTTTCTCTTGATGTCAGTTGCTTCAAGGCGGCAGAAGAGGAAGGGGCGCGATCTCGGGAAAGCGCTTTTTCTGCGGCGTTGACGACCCGGCTCATCAAATCCTGGCCAATCCACAAGCCGCCGTGGCTGACGACAACGGCAATCTGTTTGAAAGTATCGGCGTTGGAAAGTGTGTGGCAATAGCCTTTTGCGCCCGCGTTCAGGGTCAGCAGCGCTTCCTGTTGGTCGGGTACTTTTGACATGGCGACCAAACGGCAATCGCGGAACAGGTTGGCTGCCGCCAGGACGGCTTCATCGATATTTTCGTTGAGAGAGGAAGGTAATTGCAGCCACAGCACATCGCCGGGGCGGACTTGTCCGACAAGTTCAAGTACCTGCTGGCAGACCTTTCCCGCCGGGAAGGCTTTTTGCCAGCGTTCCAGCGAATCCGTGCGAGCGGAGATGCAGAAATGTTTTGTCATCGTTCGGTTAATGCATTCGCCTTGGCGCGTATAACGGGTTTTAACAGGTAAGTCAGGATGGATTTCTTGCCTGTCATCACGTCCACTTGGGCCACCATGCCGGGAATAATGGGCAGGTTTTTGCCGAGACTGGATTCCAGCGTTTTTACGCGGACCACGTAAAACGCATTTCCCTTGTCATCAGTTACTGTATCGGCGCCGATTTGCTCGACTACAGCCTTGAGGCCGCCATAAATTGCAAAATCGTAGGCGGTAAATTTGACCAAGGCCGGCTGGCCGGGTCTCAAAAAGGCGATATCCTGGGGTTTGATTTGGGCTTCCAGCAGCAGTGCGTCATCCAGCGGAACGACTTCGATCACCTCCTTGCCTGGTTGAACCACGCCGCCCACAGTGTTGACCAGCAGGCGTTTGACTGTGCCTCGAACGGGAGAGCGAACTTCGGCGTGCTTGACACGGTCGGCTAATGCCAAGTTGCCTTGCGATAAGCTATTCAACTTGGACATGGAATCAGACAGCTCATTTCGCAGCAGATTGTGGAAGTTAAGCTCAACTTCCTGTATTTTGCGGCTAGCTTCGCTAATGGCGGCCTGAATACGGGAAATCTGCGCAGACGCCTGCTCACGGTCGCCGCGCAGGCGCGCCAATTCACGTTCGAGCCGCAACAATTCCACTTCGGACACCGCGCCGGACTGGATCAAGGGCCGGGTGACGTCCAGTTCCTGCTTGACCAGCTCGTAACCGCGCTGGGCCTGCTCGCGTCGCGCCCGCATCTCGTTCAGTTCCTGGTCACGCTGGGCCAGCTGCTGGCGCGCGATGGCCAGCTGGGCGTCCAGCTCGGCCCGGCTGGAGTTGTAAAGGATGCGTTCCTGCTCGACCAGGCCGGGGTTTGCCTTGATCACTTCTTGCGGCGGGTCGAACGGTTTGCCCGAGGAAAGCGCCTGAAGCCGGGCCGTCTTCGCCAGCAAGGCATGATAGGTTGCCTGGCCTTCGCGCAGGGACGACACGAATCGCGTCGGGTCGATGCGCAGCAGCACATCGCCTGCGTTGACGGTCTGCCCTTCGTGGACCCTGATTTCCTCGACCACCCCGCCATCCACGCTTTGAATGACCTGCAGTTGGCTGGATGGGATCACGCGGCCTTCGCCGCGCGTGACTTCGTCGATTTTGGCGAAGCCGGCCCAAATGATCAGCACGAAAACCACCAGCATGCCCCATCGCAGCAAGGCGCGCGCGCGCAACGGCTCCTGTTCCAGCCGCGCCCAGTCGGCATCGGCCGTCCAGCCCAGCGATTCTTCCGGTCTGGGTGGAATCCAGCGGGCAAACATGCGGTCCATCCACGGACGGACATGCTTCGACCAGCTTGCCGAACTGTCGGCGGCCTTGGCAATGGCGGAAAAGAAATCGGCCTTCATGCGGCTTTCCCGATGCGGCCCTGGCGCAAGGCTTCGACAACCTGGTTTTTGGGGCCATCTGCCACGATCTTGCCGCTATCTACCACGATAATGCGGTCAACCAGATCAAGCAGCGAGGTGCGATGCGTGACAATGATCATGGTTTTGCCTGCCGCATAGGTGCTTAGTCGTTGTTTGACGCCCTCTTCGCTGGAGTGGTCCATCGACCCGGTCGGCTCGTCCATCAGCAGAATTGGCGGGTCGTTGATGGCGGCGCGGGCCAGGGCAACGGCCTGACGCTGGCCGCCGGAAAGCGATTCGCCGCGTTCGCCGACAGCCATGTCGAAGCCTTTGGGATGATTGTTCACGAATTCCAGAATGCCACCCACTTCTGCGGCATTCAGTACGGCGGCATCATCCGCCGTGGGTGAGCTGATGGTCAGGTTGTCGCGCAGGGTGCCATAGAACAGCGTGATGTCCTGCGGCACATAGCCAATATTGCGGCGCAATTCGGAAGGGTCAAGCTGGCGCAGGTCGATGCCGTCCACCAGTACGGCGCCTTCTGTCGGCTGGTAAAGTCCCAGAATAAGTTTCTGCAAGGTGGTCTTGCCCGAACCCACCCGGCCCAGAATGGCCAGATGCTCGCCTGCACGGATTTTCAGCGTCACATCGCGCAAGGCCGAAATGTCCTGGTGGGGATAGGTAAAGCTGACGTTCTTGAATTCGATATCGCCATTGAAGTGCTGGCGCGCGACAAAGTTCGAGTCGGCGGGCCGTTCCACCGGCTGTTCCAGAATGTTGTCCAGCGATTTCAAAGCCGTGGCCGCGTTGTGATACTGCGTCAACAGGCCTGCCACTTGGCTGATGGGTGCCAGCGAACGGGAGGCCAGCATGGTGCAGGCAATCAGGCCGCCCAGCGTAAGCTCGCCCTTGGAGATCAGATACACGCCGCCAATGACGACCAGCACATTCACGAACTGCTGGGCCCACATCGCGCCATTCATGGTGGAGGAGGACAGCAGCCGCAGTTGCGCGCTGACCCTGGACAGGAACGCGGCGCTGGATTCCCATTTTCGCTGCATCACGCTTTCAGCGCCCAGCGCCTTGATTGACTCAAGCCCGACGAGGCTTTCCACCAGCGTCGCGTTGCGCAGCGAGCTGGCGCGGTAGGTGGTTTCGGACAGCTCGTGCATTTTGCTGTGCACTGTCAGGGCGTACACCAGCACCAGCACGACGCCGAACAGGATTGGAAATACCAGCGGCCAGGCAATCCAGCCGATCACCACCAGAAAAATCACCGCGAAGGGCAGATCGATGAAGGCGGTGACCGTGGCGGAGGTAATGAAATCTCGCACGGTTTCGAAGGAGCGCAGGTTGGCCGCGAAAGACCCCGCCGACAGGGGCCGGTTTTCCAGGCGCAGACCCAGTACCCGCTCCATGATATATGCGGAAAGTCGCACATCCACCCGGCTGCCGGCCAGATCCAGAAAGTAGCCGCGCATGGTGCGCAGCACCGCATCGGCCATCAGCACGATCACCACGCCCAACGCCAACATCCACAAAGTTTCGACCGCGTGATTCGGCACCACTCGGTCGTACACATTCATGGTGAACAGCGGCATGGCCAACGCGAACAGATTGATCATGAATGCCGTCAGCATCACGTCACGATACAACGGTGCATTGTCGGCCAGCGTTCCCCAGAACCAGTGGCGGTGATGAACCCGCCCAACCTCGGGCGTGCGCGCATCGAAGCGGAACTCCGGCCGGGCAAAAATCGCATAGCCACTGTAGCGTTCAGCCAGCTTATCCTTTTCCAGCGCGACTTCCGATTCACCCAGTTCCGGGAAGACCACCCGCGCAGTGCTGCCATCATTTTGCCAGCCGAGCAGAACGCAGGCTTCTTCCTTGTCCAGCAGCAGCACGGCAGGGAACAGTGAGCTGTTCAGGGCTTCCAGCGGTTTCTTCACCACATTGCTGGTAAAGCCAGCGCGCTTTGCCGCGCGCCGGAACAGGGAAGGCGTCAGCCGATTCTTGACCAGGGGAAGACCGTCAATGGCTGCCTGTCGGTTCAAGGTGCCGCCATTAGCCTGCACAACCACCAGAAGGCATTCCAGCAGCGAATCCGGCTCTAAAGCCGAAGAAGCGGAATGTACAACAGGACCAGAGGCAGCCCTGTCGATGGGAATGACTTCCGGTGTTTCCGGTACGGAGCTTGGGTCTTTGTTCAAAGTCGTTATCAACCGCTTAAATCGGGTCAGAATTGGTGTTCAAGTTAATGCAATTTCGGTGCTAATGCCTGTTTCCTTAAAGATTTTTAATGTTTATACAAAGCCCTTTGTAGAAAAGAGCCTGGGCAATTCGACGCTAAGGTAATGATACTGAATGGAGTTTTGTTGTAGACAGAGAAAAGGGCACGTAAACGTGCCCTTTTGTGGGGTTTGGTGGAGCGGAGGAGGATCGAACTCCCGACCTTCGCATTGCGAACGCGACGCTCTCCCAGCTGAGCTACCGCCCCTTTGAATTGCCGAAATTATACCCGTGCGCGGCGCGTGGCCCAAGCCAGCATGATGACCCCCGCAACGATCATGGGCAGCGACAGCCACTGGCCCATGCTGACGACGGTAGAGATGCCGAAGATGCCATGATCGGGTTCGCGGAAGTATTCGGCGATGAAGCGAAACATGCCGTAGCCGATGAGGAAGACGGCGGAAACCGCGCCTCTTGGCCGTTCCTTTCGAGCGTAAACCCACAGGATGATGAAGAGTAGCAGCCCTTCTCCCAGCGCCTGGTAAAGCTGGGAAGGGTGTCGGGGGATTGCTTCATCCATGGCCTGCGGAAATATCATGGTCCAGGGCAGGCTGGGGTCAGCCACACGACCCCAGAGCTCACCGTTGATGAAATTGCCGAGGCGGCCAAACGCCAGGCCCAGCGGCACCAGCGGGGCGATGAAATCAGTGGTGGCGAGCCACGAAGCATTGTGTTTGCGCGCCCAGATGGCCACAGCGGCCAGCACGCCGAGGAAACCGCCGTGAAAGCTCATACCGCCTTTCCATACGGACAAGATCTCAGATGGGTGATCGAAGTAATAGCCGGGTTCGTAAAACAGCACCTGGCCCAGCCGGCCGCCCAGCACGACACCCAAAACCCCGTAGAAAAGCAGGTCATCCAGACCTTTTTCGGTCATGCCCAGTTCCGGCCGGGCTGCCAGCCGCCTTTTACCCAGCCACCATAATTGCAGAAAGGCGAGCAGATACATCAGGCCGTACCAGTGCACCTTGAGCGGGCCGATGGAAAAGGCAACGGGATCGAATTGGGGATGAACAAGCATGTTTTTTCTCTCCTCTTCCGCCGGGAGAGGGGCCGGGGGTGAGGGCTGGGGTAAAATTGCACCAATTATCCCATTGAGTTAGTGAGTTACTGAAATGCCCGTTTACCGCTCCCATACCACCACCCACGGCCGCAACATGGCCGGCGCCCGCGCGCTGTGGCGCGCGACTGGCATGAAGGATGGGGACTTCGACAAGCCCATCATTGCCATTGCCAACTCGTTTACGCAATTTGTACCGGGTCACGTTCATCTGAAAGACCTTGGCCAGCTGGTCGCGCGCGAGATTGAGGCCGCGGGCGGCGTGGCCAAGGAATTCAATACCATCGCCGTGGATGACGGCATTGCCATGGGCCATGGCGGCATGCTGTATTCGTTGCCGTCACGTGATTTGATTGCCGACAGCGTGGAGTATATGGTTAACGCGCATTGCGCGGACGCGCTGGTGTGCATTTCCAACTGTGACAAGATCACCCCCGGCATGCTGATGGCCGCGCTGCGGCTGAATATTCCCACCGTATTCGTGTCGGGCGGGCCGATGGAATCGGGCAAGGCCAACATTCACGGCAAAATCATGAAGCTGGATCTGGTCGATGCCATGGTGAGCGCGGCAGACGACAAAATGAGCGACGACGAAGTGATGCAGATGGAACGATCGGCCTGCCCCACCTGCGGTTCGTGCTCGGGAATGTTCACTGCCAACTCCATGAACTGCCTGACCGAGGCGCTGGGTTTGAGTCTGCCTGGCAATGGCTCGGTGCTGGCCACTCACTCGGAACGCAAGAACCTGTTCCTGGCCGCAGGCCGTTTGATCGTGAAGCTGGCGCGCCAGTATTACGAAAAGGACGACACAACGGTATTGCCGCGTTCCATCGCAACCTTTGAAGCCTTCGAAAATGCCATCGCGCTGGACATCGCCATGGGCGGTTCCACCAACACCGTGTTGCACCTGCTGGCAGCCGCAAATGAGGCGGGGGTCAATTTCACGATGAAGGACATCGACCGCATGTCGCGCAAGGTGCCAAATCTGTCCAAAGTGGCGCCAGCGACACAGCAATATCACATGGAAGATGTGCATCGCGCAGGCGGCGTGATGGCACTGCTGGGCGAACTGGATCGCGGCGGCTTGCTGCACCGTAATCTGCCCACTATCCTGTGCAAATCCATGGGCGAGCAGATCGAGCGTTACGACATCCGCCGTACCGACAGCGACGATGTAAAGCACTATTACAAGGCCGCGCCCGGGAATATTCCAACCCAGGTCGCATTCAGCCAGGACAAGCGCTGGAAGACGCTGGACGATGATCGTGCCCATGGCTGCATCCGTGACATCGAACATGCCTATTCAAAGGAAGGCGGTCTTGCCGTGCTATATGGCAACCTCGCCGAGCACGGCTGCATCGTCAAGACCGCGGGCGTAGATGAAAGCATCTGGAAATTCTCAGGCCCGGCGCGGATTTTCGAATCGCAGGATGCCGCCGTGGAGGCCATTCTGGGTGACAAAATCAAGGAAGGCGATGTGGTGGTCATTCGTTACGAAGGCCCGCGCGGCGGCCCCGGCATGCAGGAAATGCTTTACCCGACTTCGTACCTGAAATCCAAGGGCCTGGGCAAAGCCTGTGCACTGATTACTGACGGGCGTTTTTCAGGCGGCACCTCCGGCTTGTCCATCGGCCACGTCTCGCCGGAGGCGGCGGAAGGCGGAACCATCGGACTGGTGCGGGAAGGCGACCGCATTGAGATCGATATTCCCAAACGTGCAATCAATCTTGTTGTCCACGAGGCTGAACTTGCCCGCCGCCGCAAGGAAATGGAAGCCAAAGGCAAGCACGCCTGGAAGCCGGTCAAGCGCGACCGCGAGGTGTCGCCAGCGCTGCGCGCATACGCCGCAATGACGACGAGCGCAGCGTTTGGCGCGGTGCGTGATGTCACGCAGGTAGAAGGAAAGGTTGATTAACACAGAGGAAGCAGAGGTAACAGAGGATAAATTTTCAACAAGGTCTCCTTTGACTCCTCTGTTGCCTTTGTGTTGAAAATTCATTGCAAAGGAGGCGGGCATGAAAGCGATTCTGGTGGCCAATCCCAAAGGCGGCGCGGGCAAGACTACGTTGTCGATCAATCTTGCTGGCTGGCTGGCGTCAACGGGCGAAACCGTGAGCATACTCGACCTGGACCGCCAGAAATCCGCCACCAAATGGCTGGCGCGCCGCGCCGCCGCGCTTCCACCCATACGCCTGCTGGGCGAGGACGACAAGTCTCGCTGGCTCGTCATCGACTCGCCCGCCGGCATGCACGGCAAAAGTCTGGATCATGCGGTGAAGCTGGTTTCACGGATTCTCGTGCCGATTTCCCCATCGCTGTTTGACATCCAGGCCAGCCAGGATTTTCTGATCGAACTGGCGGAAGAAAAGAAAGTGCGACAGGGCAAAATAGACATCGGCGTAATCGGCATGCGCATGGCGCCACGCACCCGTGCGGCGGTGACGCTGGAGCAGTTTTTGAAAGGGCTGGATATGAAAGTGGTCGCACATCTTCACGAAACCCAGCAATACGTTAATGCAGCGTTTGAAGGCAAGACGCTGTTTGATCTTCCCCCGCATAAAACCCAGGCCGAACGTGAAAGCTGGGCGCCGCTGATCAAGTGGCTTTCTCAATAAACAACCAACCCCCGATCGGTTGGTGATCGGGCAGTCATGGAACTCCATCAGTTTTTTCTTTACCTCGCCATTATCCTGATTGCCGCGCGGCTGTTCTCTGAAATTGCCGGGCGCCATGGTATCCCCTCGGTGATTGGTGAATTGCTGGCCGGACTGCTGGTTGGGCCTTCGCTGCTGGGCTGGGTTTCGCCCGACGAGACCATGAAGCTGCTGGCGGAAATCGGCATCATCCTGCTGCTGTTCGAGGTGGGCATGGATACCGATCTGTTTCGTCTGGCCAAGTCGGGCATCAAGCCCATTGTGGTGGCGATTGTCGGGTTCGTGCTGCCTTTCGTGCTGGGTTACGCAGTTTGCCGCTGGGGTTTCAATCTCGACAACCTGGTTTCTCTGTTCATCGGCGGCACGCTGACAGCAACCAGTATCGGCATCACTGTCCGTGTGCTGGATGACCTGGGCAAGCGGCACGAGGACGAAGCGCAGATAGTCATTGGCGCGGCAGTGCTGGACGATATTCTCGGCGTGCTGGCGCTGGCCTTTCTTTACCAGTTTGCCGTTCAGCATGATGTTTCGATGGCCACCACCGGCAAGGTTGCAATTTTCATTGTGCTTTTCATGGTTCTGTCGCCCTTTGTCGCCAAGCTGATGGGGCAGATCATCGATCATTACGACCAGCGCGCGGCAACACCCGGGCTGCTCATCACCATGTCGCTGTCGCTGATCCTGATGTTTTCCTGGCTGGCGCATGTGGTAGGCGCACCGCTCATCATGGGCGGTTTCGCGGCGGGCATTGCGCTGTCGCAGCATTTCCGTTTCAACCTGATGCATCGGCTGGCCCTGCCACGACTCAATCAATGGTTTGCACCCAGCCCGCAACTGGCGCACCGGCTGGAAGAACAGATGAGGCCGCTGATTCATACCTTCGCGCCGCTGTTCTTTGTCATGGTAGGTGTGTCGCTCAACCTCAACGCGGTGGACTGGGGTTCGCCTCGCGTCTGGCAATTGGGCGGCGCACTGATTGTGGTGGCTTTCATCGGCAAACTCGCCGCCGGGTTTTTCATATCCGAATCACGTTTTCGCCAGATGGCGATTGGCCTGTCCATGATTCCCCGTGGCGAGGTTGGTCTGATCTTCGCGCAACTGGGGCTGAATCAGAATATTCTCGATGCCGAGACTTACGCGGCCTTGCTCATTGTTATTGCACTCACGACTGTTGCGCCGCCCTTTATGCTCAAGGCTTTTTACGGCCGCACCCAGCCCATCTGACAAAAATGCCACTATTAAATATACCCATAGAGTTTTTTCTGTTCGCCATCACGCTTCTGGGCGTGGCGATCTTCCACAAGCGCAATCTGGAAGTGGCGGTCGCTGGCCTGGTCGTCATCACGCTTTACAAGGGTTTGATCACTCAGGATGTGGACCTGATCGCGCATTTCCTGCATGAAGAACGGCTGGTACTGAACCTGCTGGGTCTGTTGCTGGGGTTTGCCATCCTGGCTCGGCATTTTGAACTCTCGAAAGTGCCGGACTGGCTGCCGCGATTTCTTCCCGACGACTGGAAAGGCGGGTTTGTGCTGCTGGTGATGGTGGCGATTTTGTCCACTTTTCTTGACAACATCGCAGCGGCCATCATCGGCGGCGTGGTGGCTGACCATGTCTACAAGCACAGGGTCAGCGTGGGTTATCTGGCGGCGATTGTCGCGGCCAGCAATGCGGGCGGTGCCGGGTCGGTGATCGGCGATACGACGACAACCATGATGTGGATCGCGGGCGTGCCTGCATTGCATGTCGCGGATGCCTTCATCGCGGCTATCGTTGCAGTGGCGTTTTCAGGTGTTGTTGCGGCCAGGGCGCAGCAGCGCTATCAGCCGGTGACGAAGAATCCTCCCGCACACCTGCACCTGGATGTCGGGCATCTGCTGATCGTCGGCCTCATCATCGTCGGGGCGATTGCCGCGAACATCGGCCTGGATTTTCCCGCTGCGGGCGTTTGGGCGGCCATTGTTCTTGGCGGCTTCATCCGCAAGACGCCCTGGTATGAAGTCACCAAGGCTATCAAAGGCGCGTTGTTTCTGGTTTCGCTGGTGCTGTCGGCCAGTCTGATGCCGGTTAAGGAGCTTCCCGCCCCCTCGCCGGAATCGGCATTTGGCCTCGGCTTTGTGTCCGCCGTGTTCGACAACATTCCCCTGACCGCGCTGGCTCTGTACCAGGGCGGTTACGATTGGGGGATTCTGGCGTTTGCCGTCGGTTTTGGCGGGTCGATGATCTGGTTTGGTTCCAGCGCCGGGGTGGCTATGTCCAACCTGTACCCCCAGGCCAAGAACACACTGATATGGCTGCGTGAAGGCTGGCATGTGCCGGTGGCCTATGTGCTGGGCTTTCTGATTATGTATCTGCTGCTGGGCTGGCACCCGGATGTGCTGCCGGCCAAGCAATGACTGGCGGCCACAGGACGCGTCTGATATACATTTTTACAGCCGCCTGGTAGTCAAATACCACGATAAAGGCTTGTGTCCGTTCTGGAATATCGTAACATTCGCATCGAGGCGGAAAGGTTGCCGCTGGTATCCATCGAAAAATCCTAGGAGATTGCTATGAAAGCTGTAGTGATGACTGCTGTAACCGCTCTGGTTCTGGGTGTTGCAGGTGTGGCTTCCGCCGACCAGGGTCTGGCCCAGAAGAACGCCTGCATGTCCTGCCATGGCGTAGACAAGAAAATTGTTGGCCCGGCGTTCAAGGAAGTTGCCGCCAAATACAAGGGCAAGGGCGCTGAGGCGACTCTGGCCAAGCATGTCAAGGAAGGCACCAAGGGCAACTGGGGCCAGGTGCCGATGCCGCCCAACCCGCAAGTGAAAGACGAAGACATCAAGAAAATCGTTGCCTGGATCATGACGCTGTAATTGGGCCTTTTCTGAAAAAGCCGGCTTACAGCCGGCTTTTTTTTGCCTGCGGGTTGCCGGTGTAAGATTGCGGCAAGGAGGAAGTGATGAAAAGAAAACTGCTTGCCTTGCTGTCAGGGCTGATGCCTGTAGTTGCTGAGGCCAACCCGGGTGTGCTGGACCAGTGGTTTGGTACGCTGAACGGTTATCTGGCCTCGGTAATTTTCTTCGATGTGTTTCCGGGTGAGCCGGAAATGCCTTTTATTGTCGCCTGGCTGATTGTTGCTGCGGTTTATCTGACCTTGCGGATGGGCTTCGTCAATCTTCGGATGATGGGGCATGCTTTTGGCGTATTGCGAGGCCATTACCGGACAAAGCAGGATCGCGGCGATGTCACTTCCTTTCAGGCGTTGACGACGGCGCTTTCTGCCACGGTGGGCTTGGGCAATATTGCGGGTGTGGCGATTGCCATTTCCCTGGGCGGTCCGGGCGCAACATTCTGGATGATCGTTGCCGGGTTTCTGGGCATGACCACCAAGTTTACCGAGGCTACACTGGCGCAGATGTATCGGGAGTTCCGCTCCGATGGCCGCGTGATGGGCGGTGCCATGGAATATCTTTCCAGGGGGTTTGCTGAAAAGGGGCTGCCGGGTACAGGCAAGTTTCTGGCGGGCATGTTCGCACTTTTCACCATTCTGGGGTCTTTTGGCGCGGGCAGTGCTTTTCAGGTCAGCCAGTCTTTGGGCGCGGTACAACAACAGATCATTTTTTTTGCCGAGATCCCCATTGCTTATGGCGTGTTGATGGCTTTCCTGGTGGGGATTGTCATTATTGGCGGCATCCGGCGCATCGCCCATACCGCCGAAGCCGTGGTGCCTTCGATGATCCTGATTTATCTGGCGGCATGTCTATGGATTGTTATCAGCCACGCCGCTGATATCCCTGCCGCGCTGGGCAAGATTGTCACCGAGGCTTTTTCGCCGGTGGCAGTGGCAGGCGGAATCGTCGGGGTGATCGTGCAGGGGTTCAAGCGCGCGGTGTTTTCCAGCGAGGCGGGTCTGGGTTCGGCTGCGATCGCGCACTCCGCGGCATCGGTCAAATACCCAGTCAGGCAGGGCTTGGTGGCCTTGTATGAGCCCTTTATCGACACCATTATCATTTGCACCATGACCGCGCTGGTGATTGTTCTGACCGGGGTTTACAACGACCCGGCCACCGCGGCGATACGTGAAGCAAAAAATGGCGCGGCGCTGACCGGGGTGGCGTTTGCCCAGGTGTCGAACTGGTTTCCGGCGATTCTCGCTGTTTCGGTGTTTCTATTCGCGTATAGCACCATGATTTCCTGGTCTTATTATGGTGAACGCTGCTGGTCATATCTGTTTGGCGAGCAAAGCGCTATTGTTTACCGGCTGATTTTTATCGTGTTCATCGTGCTTGCTTCCGTGGTGAGTGCAAGCAACCTGCTGGACTTTACAGACTTACTCGTTCTGGCGATGGCTTTCCCGAACCTGATTGGACTTTATCTGCTGAGCGGCAAGGTCAAGCGGGCGCTGGACGACTACATTTCCAAACTCAAAAGGGGTGAACTGGATACAGAAAGACGCTAGCCATCCACTACAAAGCAAGCGCTTGCTCTCGTTAGGATAGGCATTTTGTATGAAATTAATTGTTTGTGAGTTAATGAAGCCGCAGAAATACATGTGTTGTAATTATGGTAATTGTGTTGGTTTTGCATCACACGCAATCAATGTAAATGTACCTTAAGACAAATGTTCTATTCGGGTTTAAATGATTAGTGGAATATACTTATATTCGTGGTTCCTGTATTTCCCTTGTTTTTTACCCACCCTTAGATCATTTGGAGAGCTTCATGAAAATCGCAAAACTCACCGCCGCCCTGCTGGCTGTTGTTGCCCTGCCCGTGCTGGCCAATGGCACTTCTGCCGCTACCGCTACCCCCGAATCAACCGCTGCCATGCTGTTGAACCCCGCTACCGCTGCAGATCCTGTCAAGGATCCCAAGGCTGCCGTCAACACCATGATCATGCTGATGGACCCCGCAACGCTGACATCCATGATGACCCAAGGCATGAACCCCGCTACCTACACCCAGATGGGCCAGGCTGCGTTGAATCCCGCCACCGCACAAAACTACGCCGTGTTCATGGACCCCAACCTCTACACCAAGTGGATGAGCGCTGGCATGGATCCCAACTTCTACACGGCCATGATGACCCCCTTCATGAACCCCAACATGTACATGAAGTGGATGATGTCCCCGATGGACCCCCGTACGCTGAATGCCGGCATGCAAATGCTGAACCCCGGCATGTACATGAACTGGATGACGGCTCCCCTGAGCCCCGCCAACATGAACCTGATGATGGCTCCGATGAACCCCAACATGTACACCGGCTGGGCAAACATGGCCGTGGATCCCAAGACCTACGGTACCTGGGGCTCTTTCATGAATCCCGCCACCTACGGCAACCTGGCTAACCCGTTTGCTGGATTCATCCCCGCAGTTCCGGTTGCCCCTGCAGCGCCTGCAGCCAAGTAATTTCCCTGTAAGGAAATCATGCTGCAATATCCCCCGGCCTTGAGCCGGGGGTTTTTCGTTGAACTACAATAAATACAAGACAGGATAAATCCTGCAATGTTGAACCAAAGGAAATGATGATGGGCAGTAAAAAGACAGCCGGTAGTTACAGCATGTTGTTCTTCATGCTGTTTTCAACCAGTGCGTCATTCGCCAGTGATTCAAGCCTGTCCAAAATGGGAGCCAAACCAGCTGAGCGCACTTTCATGGAAGGGTGCTTGGCCAGCGCAGGTTTGGGAAACATGCAGGTTATCAAAAACATGGCACAGAAATTCGGTCCGGAAGCTGTACTGGACATGATGTTTTCTTCCGTCAACCCCATATTTCAGCCCGCCCTGCTGACGAAATCGAGTAATGATCCGGCCAAGCCAGTAAAAAACATCGAAGACATGCGCGAAGATAAATATTTTCAGCATGCCATTACCTCTGTTGGCATCCCGTCACCCTGGATCAAGGTGACAGCCGATGGACGCGTGATTACGCCACAGGCCAAAACAGAAAACCAGCCCGATAAAGGCTGGCTCAGATTGCCCTTTGCCATGCCGGCAAACAGCAGGTTTTCGCAGGAAGGTAAAACGCAGGAACCTGCTGCCGCTGGCGTGATGCAACGTTACTGACTGCTGAAGCGGGATAAGCTTTTTTCAGTCAAAATCGCATTCAGCCGGATGTCCCAGGGCTCTGAAGGAATTTCCGCCGCGCGCTGACATTCGAACGCCAGTCCAATCAAATACGGTTTGTGCCAGATTCTGCGCCGGCGCAAAAAAGCCAGCGTGGCATCGTAGTAACCGCCACCCATGCCGAGCCGGCGGCCTTGGTCGTCAAATCCTACCAACGGCACCACCAGAAAATCCAGCCAGCGTGCATTCATCAGTCGTCTGCTGTAAGGCTCGACAATCCCGTAGCGATTGCGGGTGACACCGTGACGCCCGTCCAGCCGGGCAAATCGCAACGGCTGGGCTGCACGATTTGCGATAACCGGCAGAAAACATTCCTTGCGTCTGTGCAGCGCTTCGTTAAGCAATGGCAGCGCATCGAACTCCTCGTCCAACGGCAGATAAACTCCCCAGCGGTGACCCCTTAATATCAATCCACTTCGTATGAGTTGCCGCAGTGCGAGTTTGGCTGCGTGTTGACGATAAGCAAATGGCAATGCCTTGCGCGCCGTTCGCAACTGTTTGCGCAAGGTTTTTTTGGGGTTGGTTTTCATGTATGGGAAGTGTTCCCCGCCTGTGCCGTGACTGCCTGCGGACTCTTGAACCAGGGTTCAAGATGGCTGCAACCGAGAATGTTTTGGGCACACAAGACGTGTTGCGCGCACACCCACATCCAAATTGGCCGCGGCCTTGCACGTATGCATTGGTTCAGAGAAATTGCTGACAACCTCGAACACCGCAGGGAACGCTTGAAGTGTATCAGAGGCGGTATTGATGGTGAATCAGAACAGCACATCCTGATCAGCCAGGGTCTGATCAAGAATGTTTTCCAGAGCATGAAGTTTTTCGCGGTATTCAGGTTCGCGGCTTGCGCCGCCTTGTGACAGAAGCTCGTGCGCGATATTCAGGCCGGCCATCATGGCGATGCGCTCGACGCCAATGACCTTGCTATTCTCACGGATGTCTCGCATTTTGCTGTCAAGGTACTGTGCTGCGGCCAGCAACTGTGGCTCTTCTTCCTTGCTGCACGCTACCTTGAACGTGCGTCCGAGCAGATTGATTTCGATGTTGCGCGGCGTGCTCATCAGGAAGGAATTTTATCGATAACCGAATCCAGCCTTGATTTGGCCGTATCCAGTCTGGCGTTGAGTTGTTTGACTTGTTGCTGCGAAGTGGCCAGATCCTGGCGCAGACCCTGATTTTCTTTGCGCAGGCGCTGGCATAACTCGGCAGCCAGCCGAATTTTCTGTTCCAGTGAAGCGAGCACTTTATCCATATAAAAAACTATAACCTATCCGGGCAGGTTTTTGTCAGCTTGCCATAAGGGTAAAATGACACTTTCAGGTGCTCTGGCGGGTTTCTCTCCCCCAGGGTTAAACGGGAAACCGGTGCGGCTTCAAGCCTAAACCGGTGCTGCCCCCGCAACGGTCAGCGCTAAACGGTTCATCACACACGCCACTGGGAAATCCCGGGAAGGCGATGGACTTCAGGCGCAAGCCCGGATACCGGCCTGAAACCGGCTGCTGCCGGCATTTTTAACCCGCCCACGGGGAACTGGGCGTAGCCAAATGAAAGCTCATCATGCGGTATCAAGAAAACGCGCTTGCGACAGCGCTGGCACTGGCTTTTTCATTTCCTGTTCATGCGCAAGACTTGCCGGTATTCATTGGCGATGAGATTGTCGTTACTCCCACCCGCACACCGCAAAAACTGTCCGAATCGCTGGCCGCGACCACCGTGCTTACCAGTAAAGACATCGATGCGTCCGGCGCGATGGATTTACCCACACTTCTGCAAGGGCTGGCCGGTGTGGAAATTTCCCGTACCGGAGGTTTTGGTTCGCAATCTGCTATTCGTCTGCGAGGGGCTGAAGCCGACCATACCCTGATTCTGGTGGATGGGCTGCGCATGAGTTCCGTATCGGCTGGCACCACCGCAATTGAGCATTTGCCTTTGGCCGAGATTGAGCGTATCGAAATCGTGCGTGGCAATGTGTCCAGCGCGTATGGATCGGAAGCCATTGGTGGCGTGGTACGCATTTTTACCCGAAAGGGATCCGGCCCGATCAGCCCACGCATTGAAGCAGGTGCGGGCACACACAAGAACCGTCAGATAAACGCTTCCGTCGGTGGCGAACTACCTTCCGGTTTCTCGCTATATTTGGGCGCCGGACAAACCCGCGGCGGCGGGTTCTCGGCGGTTAAGAAGCAATTCATTCCGGCGCCATCTGTTTTTAGTCCTGCCGATATGGACGATGACGACAGCCGCAATACACACTTGAACTTTCAGCTCCGGCAGCGCATTGGCGACCATTTCAATTGGGGCATTTCCACCCTGCAAACCCGGGCGGATGTTGAGTATGACGGCAGTGTCTCCAATCATGCCGACCAGCAATTGAACCAGTATTCGGCATTTGCCGAAGGCAGTCCCACGTCGGCCTGGACTACGCGTCTGACGTTGGCGCGCAGCCAGGACAATCTGGATAATGACCTGAATGGTGTGCCCGGCGATCGATATGACACGCGCATCAATCAGATACATTGGGAAAACACCTTGCGTTTCAATGAGCACTCGATACGCTTCGGGCTTGAAGCGCAACACCAGAAATTGAAATCCAACCAGGTGTTTAGCCAGACTTCGCGCAAGGCTTTGAGTGCCTACGCCGGTTGGGGGCTCAAGCTCGATGCGCATGGCCTGGATATTGGTGCCCGCTATGACGACTACAGTGATTTCGGCGGGCATGCGACCGGTCGTGTTGCCTACGGTTACCAGTTCACGCCAGCGCTGAAAGGGTTTGCCGCCATGGCAAGCGCATTCAAGGCGCCCACCTTTAACGACCTGTATCTGGACTTTCCGCCTTTTTACTTTTCCAACCCCAACCTCGATCCGGAACGTTCGAAAAACGCCGAACTGGGCCTCAACTATGCCGCGGGCGGGCAATTTATTCAGGCTACGCTGTTTGCCGGCCGCGCCCGGGACATGATCGTGGTCGACCCCATCACGTTTGCCACCACTGTCAATCTGGATAAAAGCCGTAACCACGGCCTGGAACTGAGTTGGAGCGGTAAAGTGGCAGGCATGGATGCGCGTGCCGCGCTGACATTTCAAAACCCGGAAGATGCCCAAACGGGCTTGTCCCTGCTGCGCCGTGCCCAGCGATTCGGTAGCGCGGCCTTGTCCGGCCGCATCGGAAAAATTGGTTGGCGAACAGAACTGAATGCCAGTGGCGCGCATCCGGATGTGCATGTCAGCAATTTCACCCGCACCAAAGCCCCAGGCTATGCTGTGCTCAACCTCTCGGCCGAGTACTTAATTTCCAATGACTGGAAGTTGACCGGCCATGTGCTGAATGCACTGGACGCTGACTATTCGCTGGTACATGGATACGCCACGCCCGGGCGTGGTTTCCGGCTAGAATTAGTTTATACGTCGAAATAAGGGAGCATTCATGCTAAGCAAACTTTCGCATCGCTTGATGATATTGCTGGGGTTGGGCATAGCGCTCGCCGTCACACGCACCTCTCATTTTGGCACCTCGGAAATCCTGCCGGACGCGAGTCTGGCGGTGTTTTTGCTGGGCGGCTGGCTGCTTGGCCGTGTGTGTGGATTCGCGGTGCTGCTGGCCGCCGCGTTTGGCGCGGATGTGATGTCGGCGCAAACGGCTGAGCAGGCAGGCTGGTGTCTGACGCCAGCCTACTGGGGCCTGGTGCCAACGTACGCCACGCTGTGGCTGGCGGGACGTTGGCTGGGCAGGCGTCATCAAGACGGCAAGCTGGATTTTATTCAAGCCGCCGGTGTGAGTGTGTTGGCGATTACCGTGGCCTTTGTCATTTCAAATTTCACCTGGTTTGCTTTTTCCGATACGGTCAACGCCATGAGCCTCGCGGATTTCGGCTTGGCGGTAGCGAAGTATTTTCCGTCCTATCTGGGTAGTGCCATGCTCTACCTGGTTCCAGCCTGGTTTGGGTGGAAGCTGTCACAGAACCAGCTCCACAAAACCCAAAGCCTCTGAGCGCGCAAACTTATATCGGTCGTTTCGCGCCTTCGCCCAGCGGGCCGCTGCATTTTGGTTCGCTGGTCGCCGCGTTGGGCAGCTATCTGGATGCGCGCGTGGCACGTGGGCAGTGGCTGGTGCGCATGGAAGATGTTGACGAGCCGCGCTGTTCGCAACAGGCGGCGGATGACATTCTGTTTTCACTCGAAGCACACGGCTTCGACTGGGATGGCGAGGTGGTTTATCAAAGCCATCGGAACGGACAATACCAGGCAGTGCTGGAAAGCCTGATTGCGTCAGGTACGGCTTACCCTTGTGGATGCACACGAAAGGAAATCGCGGATTCCTCGCTTGTGGGAATCGAAGGGCCGGTCTACCCAGGCACCTGTCGCGATGGGCTGAAGGGGAAGTCCGCTCGCGCCTGGCGAGTTCGGGTAGATGATGAAGCCATCTGTTTTGATGACCGACTGCAGGGCCGCCAATGCCAGCATCTGGCCAGCGAGGTGGGCGATTTTGTTGTCAAACGAGCCGATGGCTTGTTTGCCTACCAACTGGCGGTGGTGGTGGATGATGCCGAACAGGGCATTACGCACGTTGTGCGTGGCGCGGATCTGCTGGCTTCGACGGCCCGGCAAATTCATTTACAGCGGCATGTGGGCTACCCGACACCGGCTTATTTGCATTTGCCGGTCGTAATCAATGACATGGGTCAAAAGCTCAGCAAGCAGACGCTGGCGCCGCCGCTGGAAAATGCCAAAGCCAGCGAGAATCTGTGCGCAGCGCTGGGGTTTCTTGGTTTGAAGCCTGAAGTTGGACTCGATCGCGCGTCACCACGGACGGTGCTCGACTGGGGTGTGGCAAACTGGCATCTTCGTGCATCCTGAAATTACGTAACAGATATGGCCCAGCTTCCTGACGCAGTCGAGCAGGTTCTCCGCCTGCACGCACAATTCATTCATGCCGTTGTTGGTGCGTTGCGAGATCGCTCGCAGCTGCCGCAACTGAATGATCATTTGAAAGCAGTGGAGGAAGCCGGCTGGATCAGGCTGACCGTTGCGTTGCGTCAGATTATCGACGGCCGCCGCGACGAATCCATCAAACTGGGTCTGGATGAGGAAGACCGTATCATTGTGGACGCCGTGCTGCGCGGCATCGAGAATCCGGCCACGTTGCCGCCGATGCAGCCGCCAGATGGTGCTGCCGCCGCACCCGGTCTGGCGGCCATGATTCATGCCGCGGGCATTGGCGATGTAAAAGCGTTTTCCGCGCTGGCCAACATGGCCGAGCAGATGATGAAAGCCGGCGGCGACATGGCGCGGCTGGGCGGCATGATGCGCCGGCTGGTGGATGGTGAGCGCGATACCGACAAGCTCACCAAAGGCATGGGGCCGCTGGGAAAAGAACTGGTCATCAATTTATTGGACGAACTGGCAAGGCTGCGACCGCACTAGTGTGGCCAATCTTGCCATGATGTGCCCACAAAGATTCAGGCTTTTCTTTCCAGGCGCTCCATCAGATAACACAGGCAATCCTGGCGAATGATTTTTACATCGCGCGTCAGCATGGCGGGCATGACTGGCCGACGGGTGACTAGGGTACCGTCCCTGATTTCAAAATAGTGATTGCCTGTTTCCTTGCCCGCTTCATTGCGTGCATGCAATGGCACGGCGCCGCCCGAAGCTACCGTACCCAGACGAGTACCGGGCGCCAGTTCGCGAAAATTGTAGTGATCGATGTTTTCTTCCAGACAGAGATCGGATGCGGATTTACCCACGCTCAAACTTGTGGATTCCGGAATAGTGACGACGGCCACGGTATGAAACAGATCCAGATCATGGTTCGCGACAGGATGCGCGGGGAAGCCGGACAGGTGCAATGCGCCTTCAACGTAAGCGGCGGCATGCTCGACGCCACCGGCTCCGCCGGGCTTGCCGCATTCGAGGGTGACAGACGGACAGAGCTGGGCGAAGGCTTCGGACTGAACACCTTTGGGATCGGTGAAATACACAACAATTCGTGAAAACATCGTGGCTAGGTGAAGGAAAGCGTCGTCCAACCGGTTGACGCAGGCGTAATGCGGATTGAGCCCGGTGTTGTTGTGGATGTCGATGCTGGCAAACACGCCGCGCTGGGTCATGATCCTGACCACTTTGCGCATCATGCGATGTTCGGCGGAACTTGCGTCGGCATCGGATGACCATACGCGGTTGTAATCGAGCTGGCCTTCCAGACGGCGCACACCTTCCCGGGCAGCATCGATGTTGCCGATGAACAGCGAGAGTGCGCGGGGCAGGGGCTGATTCTGGTATTTTTTCAGGACGGCCTGCATTGCCTTCAGTCCCGTGTCTTCGTTGCCATGCAGCAGGATTGAAACAAACAGGGGGGCATCACGCCGGCCAGGCAGGTGGATCAGCGTGGGGCCGGGCAGAACACTGTGCAGTGCATTGGCTTCGACATCAAGAAAGCCATTGGGCAGGTATTCAAGTTCGTTCAGCATTCCTAAATTTCCCATTCATGCACGGGCGCTCCACTGCGCTGCCTTTCCAGATAGGCGGCAACCAGATGCAGGCTGTCTGCCCGGTGTTTTTCGCGATAAGCGCGTTGCCATGCCGAGCCTGTCTGACCGCTTTTGATTCTGGATCCCATGATGTCCAGATAGTGGTCGATGTCGTCAGGATCGATTTCCAGTGTTTTCAGGCCGTGACGCGCCATGGGTAAAATTTCTTCAAGCAGGAGGGTGCGCGCGTCGATGGCGCTCCCATCCAGCCAGGTGAGTTTTGCATGGAGTCCGTCGCGCGCCGCGGCATAAAAATTATTGCGGGCCTTGTCAAAGCTGAAGCTGGATTCCGGCGCTTCGCTCAAGCTTGCCAGAAATCGGGCGAGGCCGAAATACAAAGCGGCATTCGCCATCATGTCGGCAATGGTGGGGCCGGCGGGCAACACGCGCTGTTCGATGCGCAGATGCGGCGTGCCGTCAGGATCGAAGCCTATCAACGGCCGAACCCAGCGCCAGATCGTCCCGTTGTGCAACCTCAGGTGGGCAAACTGACTGGGAGGTGTGTCCATCAGAATGGGCAGCAGCACGGAATGAGTCGAAAGATTATCAGCGAAGCATTCAAAAACGGACCCGCGCGCATAATCATGGCCAAAGCTGACCCGGCGGCTTCCCTGGTCGGACTGGTCGCCGATTTCAACCGATTGTTCGAACAGTGAAATGCGCGTTTCATCCCACAGGTCGGCATCAAACAACAGGGGTGAATTTCCGGCTGCCGCGACCAAAGGCCCTGCCGTGATGAGGGAAGCATTGAAATAGCGCACAGCATCGCGCTGGCCGCTTTGCAGGTGGAGCTGAAACGAAGTCGTCGCGGCTTCAAGCATCACATCAGGATGATCGATATTCAGACGCTCGCGCCCGTCGATATGGATGCGAAGCGGACGTCCGGCCCGCCGGGTCAATACCTGCTCGTTCAATGCGCGATAGCGCTTGAGGTCGGACATGTTGGCAAGACAAAGATCCGATTGGCGGACGGTTGGCAGGATGCCGATCATCATCAGCACGCTGTCCATTTCGTGCGCAACTTCCTGGCATTGCTGCCAGTTCTGGTTCATCTCCCGGGCCATGACCGACAATACGTCTCTTTGAAGCGGCAAGGGCACGCCATTGAGTTCCACGTTGAAACGGGAGAGCTCGGGCACCACCAGCGGGTTATTGAGGCGTCCGAGGAAAGTCTTATTGATGGGCGCGGGAAAAAAGTTGTGGTCTATCAGCCAGGATTCCAGCTCATAGCCGCCGATTTCACCAATATCCGAGAAACGCTCCTCTGAAAGTTCCGTCCATAGCAGTTCTGTCTCATGAAACAAACGCCGCTCGTACTCCCTGAACGTATCATCGTCGAACCGGGTTTGGCCGATCTCCTGTCCCATCGTTACGGTGCTGAATTATGCTGGCTCACTGGCGGCAATGCCTTTCTGGAAAGTTGTATAGACATAGACAGGAGACTTTATGTCGCCCAGATGCTTGTCGATGAGCGGACTGACTTCTTCCCAGTTCAGGCCACCTACGCCTGTTGCCAGCCTGGGCAATGCCAGGCTGGTGAATTTCTCGGTTTCAATGATCTGGCGCAACTCGCGCAGCGCGTGATTGACATGCTCGACAGTGGCTTTTCCTGGTTTTGCGCCCTGCCCGTAAGCCGCATCCTGCGTAAACAGATTGACGATGCGTGAACCTTCCGCGCCGCCCCAGACCCAGGCGCCGCCGGGTTTTGGGTGGGTGGTTTGGCAATAATGCCGAAAATCCTTGTACATGGCCGGCCAGTGTTCTCTCAGGCTCAGTGCCAGCCCGGTGGAAAATGGATCGTTGGGGGCAACTCCGTGCGCGATGGCTTGGGCCTTGGAAAGCAGAATATCTCCGGTAACGTGATGAATCATTTGCCTATCCTTGTATATCGATGTTAAAAAATTAATTATAGTTTAAAAGAAGACAGCAACATCCGTTATTGATGGAAAGAATCAACTTGGCTTTAATGTCGTTGTTACAGCTGTAAGTTTTGACAAGAAGTGACCAAAAAAGCTAGAATAATCAGCTTGCTACGCAATTTTTATTTGATGGTTGCGTTCACGGGGTGATGTAGCTCAGTTGGTTAGAGCGGCGGATTCATAACCCGCAGGTCGGCAGTTCAATTCTGCCCATCACCACCACTTTTTCTACCCTGACAGTGCTGCCGGCGGCAGCGCGCCCCCAGTCCAATAACTGCCCGGCGCCCATCATGAAAAAACTCTATATCAAAACCTTTGGTTGCCAGATGAACGAGTATGACTCGGACAAGATGGCGGATGTGCTGAATTCATCGGAAGGTTTTGAAAAAACCGATACGCCGGAAGAGGCGGATGTCATCCTGTTCAATACCTGTTCAGTGCGTGAAAAGGCACAGGAAAAAGTGTTTTCCGATTTGGGGCGGGTGCGGGGACTTAAAGCGAAAAATCCAGGCTTGATTATTGGCGTCGGTGGCTGTGTCGCCAGTCAGGAAGGCGCTGCTATCGTCGCGCGAGCACCGTATGTGGATGTGGTGTTCGGTCCGCAAACCCTGCATCGCCTTCCGGAGCTGATCGCAAAAAAACGCATGAGCGGCAAATCCCAGGTAGACATCGCCTTCCCTGAAATCGAGAAATTTGATCACCTGCCGCCAGCCCGTACGGAAGGCGCGACAGCCTTTGTTTCCATCATGGAAGGCTGTTCAAAATATTGCACCTTCTGCGTGGTGCCGTATACGCGCGGCGAGGAAGTCTCGCGGCCGTTTGACGATGTGATTGCGGAAATTGCGTATCTGGCAGAGCAGGGCATCAAGGAAATTACGTTGCTGGGTCAGAATGTCAACGCCTGGCGCGGGAAAATGCATGATGGCGAAAACGCCGATTTTGCGCTGTTGCTGGAAGTGGTGCATGAATTTTCCGGTATTGAAAGAATCCGCTATGTCACCAGCCACCCGCGAGAAATGACCGATCGCGTGATCGACTGCTACCGGAAACTACCGAAGCTGGTTTCGCATTTGCATTTGCCTGTGCAGGCGGGTTCCGATCGCATCCTGGCCGGGATGAAGCGCGGCTACACCGCGCTGGAATACAAGAGCCTTGCCCGAAAGTTGAAGGCTGCGCGGCCAGACATTTGCCTGTCGTCGGACTTCATTGTCGGCTTTCCCGGCGAAACCGACGCGGATTTCGAGGCGACAATGAAGCTGATCGACGATGTGGGCTTTGATGCTTCGTTCTCTTTCATCTACAGCAAACGGCCTGGCACGCCGGCGGCCGATTATCCGGATGATGTGCCTCATGATGTGAAACAGGCGCGGCTGGAACGCCTGCAGGCGGTTATCAACGCCGCCGCGCAGCGTGTCAATCTGAACATGGCGGGCACCATTCAGCGGGTTCTGGTTGAAGGGCCATCGAAGAAAGATCCACAAGAGTTGATGGGCCGCACCGACAATAATCGCATCGTCAATTTCAAGGGGCAGCCCCGGCAAATAGGCCATTTTGTCAGCGTAAACATTACCCAGGCATTGCAGCATTCTCTTCGCGGCGAGATTGTCACCAGCGAGAGGGGTGATTAGTGACGGACGTGGCCGATATTGATTTCAAGCCGGTGGACAATCACCGGCTGGCAAGTTTGTGCGGGCCGATGGATGAAAACCTGAGGCAGATAGAAGCCGCGCTGGATGTCATCATTCGACGCCGTGGCAGCCGTTTTTCGGTGTCCGGCGCGCGCGCGGGGGAGGGATTGACCGCGCTTGAATATTTCTACAACAAGGCGGCCAATGATCTGTCGCTGGACGATATTCAACTGGGTCTGGTGGAATTGCTGCGGGGAGCGGAAGAAGAAAGCGGGCCGCTGTTGCGTACTCGCCGGGCCGACCTGAAACCGCGTACACCCGGCCAGGCGGTATATCTGGAGCAAATCCAGTCGCACGACATCACTTTCGGCATCGGCCCGGCAGGAACCGGCAAAACCTATTTGGCCGTGGCGTGCGCGGTGGACGCGCTGGAGCGGGATAATGTGAAACGCATCGTGCTGACCCGGCCGGCAGTGGAAGCGGGCGAACGGCTGGGATTTTTACCGGGCGATCTGGCGCAGAAAGTCGATCCTTACCTGCGGCCTTTGTACGACGCGCTCTACGACCTGATGGGTTTCGACAAGGTGATGAAACTCATCGAACGCAACACCATTGAAGTCGCGCCACTGGCTTTCATGCGCGGCCGCACGCTGAACCACGCGTTCATCATTCTGGATGAAGCGCAGAACACAACGCCCGAACAGATGCAGATGTTTCTGACCCGCATTGGCTTTGGCGCCAGGGCGGTGGTGACGGGCGACATCACCCAGATCGATCTGCCCAAAGGAATCAAGAGTGGCCTGAAGGACGCACAGGATGTGCTGGGCGGTGTTCGCGGCATTGCCTTTACTCAGTTCACCAAGGAAGACGTGGTGCGCCATCCGCTGGTGGCCCGCATCGTGGATGCCTATGCCCAACATCGCAAAGTTCGCGAACAATAAGTTTTCCCTGTCGGTGCAATACGCGTCCGAAGCCGCCGATGTGCCGGATCGATCAAAGTTCCGGCGCTGGGTGGACGCGTCATTGAATAAGTCCGCCCTGGTTACGCTGCGCATCGTCGATGAAGCGGAGGGCCGTGCGCTCAATCGGGATTTTCGCGGCAAGGATTACGCCACCAATGTGCTGACCTTCGCCTATGGCGAGGAGGCGGGAAAACTGACAGGCGACATCGTAATTTGCGCGCCTGTGGTGGAAAGGGAAGCGCATGAACAGGGCAAGCCCGTGCCTGAACATTATGCACATCTCACCGTGCATGGCGTATTGCATTTGCAAGGCTATGACCATGAAAATGAGCCTCAGGCGCGGGAAATGGAAAGTCTGGAGGTGGAAATAATGCGGAAACTAGGGTTTAATGACCCATACGCGAGCGAACAAAGTTAAGGGCGCGACCAGATTTTCGCGACCTTAACTTTATTCACTCCGCACCCCCCCCATGGAGTCCGACCCTAGTCGACCGCACAAGAACTGGCTGGAACGCCTGTCTGCTTTTCTCTCCCGGGCGCCTGAAGACCGGGAACACCTGATCGAAACGCTTCATGGCGCGTTTGAACGCAACCTGATGGACGCCGATGCGCTGGCCATGATCGAAGGGGTATTACAGGTTGGCGAAATGCAGGTGCGGGACATCATGATTCCACGCGCGCAGATGGATACCGTGGACATCAACGAACCGCCCGATGTTTTTCTGCCGCGCGTCATCGAGGCGGCGCACTCGCGTTTTCCGGTAATCGATGGCGAGAAGGACGATGTCCTGGGCATTCTGCTGGCGAAAGATCTGTTGAGGTTGAATATTGGTGAGGAAGTGGATATGCGGGATATCCTGCGGCCGGCCATTTTCATTCCCGAGGCCAAACGCCTGAATGTCCTGCTCAAGGAATTCCGCGCCAGCCGCAACCACATGGCCATTGTGGTTGATGAGTATGGCGGCGTGGCGGGACTGGTCACCATCGAGGATGTGCTGGAACAGATCGTCGGTGACATCGAGGACGAGTACGATTTCGATGAGACCGAAGACAACATCATTCGCGACAAGAGCGGACGCTATCGGATCAAGGCGACAACCGAGATCTGCGATTTCAATGCCGCAATGGGATCGGAATTTTCCGACGAGGATTACGATACGGTAGGCGGGCTGGTGCTGAACAGGTTTGGGCGTCTGCCCAAGCGCGGCGAAACGATCGAGTTTGACGGCTTCAAATTTCAGGTGCTGCGGGCCGATTCCCGGCGTGTCCACACGTTGATCGTTGAGAAGCTGGCGCAAGGTGCATTGCAGCTAAGCGAATGACACCTCTTCACCAATAATAAAGCGGCTCGCAAGCCGCTTTGTTTTTCCTGAAACAGGATTACTTCAGTACCTGTATGACAACACGCCGGTTAAGGCTGCGGTTTTCCATTGAGGTATTGCTCGCTACGGGCTTGAGGTCGCCATAGGAAATGGTCGACATGCGATGTAGCGGGATGCCGCCCACTTCATGCAGGTAGCGCCTCACGGATTCGGCACGCTCCAGTGCAATCTGGCGATTTTGACTATTGAGGCTGAAATCGTCGCTAAAGCCGATGATTTCGATGAAGGCATGCGGCATCAACGGCTTCACGCTGGCGATCAGGTTGTCCATCGCCGCGCGGCCTTTGGCTGTCAGTTCGGGTTGTTCGTAGCTGTACAACACCATGTCCTGGGACAGGGTAAGGCTATCCACTATCTTGCCGGAAACCATTCTGCTGTCGCGCGCGATCTTGATGGCGTCCTCAGCGGTTTCACGGGCTTGTGCCACGGCTGTGCCCTGGTTGTCGACCTTGCCGGAGAGTGATGACAGGCCAGCCTGGGCTGCAGCTGTTTGCGAACGCAGGGTTTCCAGTTCGCGCTTCAACTCCTCGCTTGATGGACCCAACTGGTTGAGACGTGATGCATGAAGGGCGCTATCGCCTTCGAGCCGGGAAAGCCGGGCCTCAAGTTTCTGTTGGGCGGCCGAAAGCGCTGCGTGGGACTGTCTCAATTCATCAATCTGCTGATTGGCCGATTGTGTCTGGGAATCAAGGGTTTTCTGGGAGGCACATCCCATCACGGCAAGTACGGGGACTAACAGGGAAACAACGGTACGAAATCGCATAGAACACTCCACTTGCATCGACATCAAGTGCTAATGATAACTCAATATTAGTGGATGCTTATTACAACCGGGTTGGTGAGAAAATGAAAAAAGCGGCCGATCGGGCCGCTTTCTTCGTATGCCTGCTTGGGCTTAGTTGACCTTGGGATCCAGCTCGCCCTTGTCGTAACGCTTCTGCATTTCTTCCAGGTTGAACACCTTCTTGATTTTGCTGGCCTGACCGGCGGCGCCAAAGGCTTCGTAGCGCGCCTTACAGATGTCGCTCATGCCCTTGGTGGCTTCCTTGAGGAATTTGCGCGGGTCGAAGTTGGACTTGTTCTCGGCCAGATGCTTGCGGATGGCGCCGGTGGAGGCCATGCGCAGATCGGTGTCGATGTTGACCTTGCGCACGCCGCTCTTGATGCCCTCAACGATTTCGCTGACCGGCACGCCGTAGGTCTGGCCCATGTCGCCGCCGAAGCTGTTGATGATGGCGAGCCAGTCTTCCGGTACGGAGGAGGAACCATGCATCACCAGGTGAACGTTGGGGATGCGGGCGTGGATTTCCTTCACGCGGTCGATGCGCAGCACTTTGCCGGTGGGCTTTTGCGTGAACTTGTAAGCGCCATGACTGGTACCGATGGCGATAGCCAGTGCGTCGACCTTGGTCTTGGCGACGAAGTCTGCAGCTTCGTTGGGGTCGGTCAGCAACTGGTCGTGAGACAGTTTGCCTTCAGCGCCGTGGCCGTCTTCTTCACCGGCCATGCCGGATTCGAGCGAGCCCAGGCAGCCCAGTTCGCCTTCGACAGAGACGCCGCAGGCATGCGCAAGATCGACCACTTTGCGGGTGGTATCGACGTTGTACTGGTAACTGGAAGGGGTCTTGGCATCTTCCATCAGGGAACCATCCATCATCACGGAACTGAAGCCGGACTGGATGGAACGGAAGCAGATGCTGGGAGAAGCCCCGTGATCCTGGTGCATGCAGATGGGAATCTGCGGATACATTTCGATGGCGGCGAGGATCAGGTGGCGCAGGAAGGGTTCGCCCGCGTAGGAACGCGCACCGGCGGAACCTTGCAGGATCACGGGGCTGTCCACTGCGGCGGCGGCTTCCATGATCGCCTTCACCTGTTCCATGTTGTTGACGTTGAAGGCAGGCAGGCCATAGCCGTTTTCGGCGGCGTGGTCCAGCAGTTGACGAAGTGATATGAGGGCCATGTTCTACTCCTTATAAAAAATAGGTTATTTGCGGCCGCTACCTACCTTGACGATTTTCAAGGTGTTGGTGCCGCCGGACTTGCCAATGGGTTCGCCTATGGTGAGGAGGATGAGGTCACCCTCGCGCACCGCACCCCTGCGGCGTAATTCATCTTCAGCCGCCTGCAGCAATTCCTCGCGATTGGTGTCCTTGCTGACTTTGAAGTTGATTGGGTAAACACCGCGGAACAGGGTCACTTTTCTACGGGTTTCCACTTCGGGTGTCAAGGCGTAGATGGGCACATGGGTGCTGTGCCGGGACATCCACAGGCAGGTTGAGCCGGATTGGGTCAATGCGGCAATGGCCTTGATGTTCATGTGCAGCGACGTGTAAGCCGCGCTCATGGCAATGGATTCGTCCGCGCGCAGGAAGCTGCGATTGAGACGGGCTTCACCTATGCTGGGGGCGGCTTCCTTTTCCGCTTCCAGGCAGACGCGGTGCATGGCCGATACGGCTTCCACAGGATACTGGCCCGCGGCAGTTTCGGCGGAGAGCATCACCGCATCCGTGCCATCCAGCACCGCGTTGGCGACATCGGATACCTCGGCGCGGGTGGGGATGGGGCTGGTGATCATGGATTCCATCATTTGCGTCGCGGTGATGGCCAGTTTGTTCTTGTCGCGCGCCATGCGGATCATGCGTTTTTGCAGGGCAGGCACGGCGGCGTCGCCGACTTCCACGCCCAGATCGCCACGCGCCACCATGATGGCATCGGCTTCGTCGAGGATTTCATCCAGATTGTCGATGGCTTCCGCCCGCTCGATCTTGGCCACGATAAGGCTCTTGCCGCCCGCCGCTTTAAGCAGATCGCGCGCCTGACGGATGTCGGCAGCAGTCTTGGGAAAGGATATGGCCAGATAATCGGCTTTCAGGGCGGCGGCAGTCTTGATGTCTTCGATGTCCTTTTCCGTGAGCGCCGCAGCGGACAGGCCGCCACCCTTGCGGTTGATACCCTTGTTGTCGGAAACGACTCCCCCCTGCACCACGGTGCAATGAATTTCGGTGCCTTCAACTTTTTCCACCCACAGTTCAATGCGGCCATCGTCCAGCAACAGGGTGGCACCACGCGTCACGTCTCTTGGAAGGTCCTTGTAATCCAGGCCAACCCGATCCTGATTGCCTTCCTTGCAGTTGGCATCCAGAACAAACTTGTCGCCCTTTGCGAGGACAATCTTTTTTTCCTTGAATTTGCCGATGCGTATTTTCGGGCCTTGCAGATCGACCAGCACGCCAATGGCACGACCGCGGGCGCGCGCCAACTGGCGGACAAGCTCGGCGCGATCAATGTGTTCCTGCGCGGTGCCGTGGGAAAAATTCAGCCGGACCACATCGAGTCCGGCTTCCATCATTTTATCGAGTACCTTTGGATCGGAACAGGCTGGTCCCATGGTGCCGAGGATTTTGGTTTTTCGAATCATAAGTCAGTCGAGAGTAATGAGTGGAGAGTGGAGAGAGTTGGGGCCGATTCTCACGGCTTTCGACTCTCGGCTCTCGACTTAGCCCGCTGCACGCTTTTCCAGAATATCGACTGCCGGCAGTACCTTGCCTTCGAGGTATTCGAGGAAAGCACCGCCTGCGGTGGAGATGTAGGATACTTTGTCATAAATATCATACTTCTGGATGGCGGCGATGGTGTCTCCGCCGCCGGCCAGTGTAAATGCCTTGGTGTTGGCGATGGCCATCGCGATTGCCTTGGTGCCGGCGCCAAACTGGTCGAATTCGAATACGCCGACCGGGCCGTTCCAGACCACGGTGCCTGCCTTCATGATGATATCAACCAGCTCCTGGGCAGATTTCGGACCGATGTCGAAAATCATGTCGTCGTCCGACACATTGCCCGCATCCTTGAGCACGGCAGGTTCGGCGGCATCGAATTTCTTACCGCATACCACATCCACTGCAACGGGAATCGTGGCGCCACGAGCAGTCATTTTCTTCATCAGTGCCTGAGCGGTGGGAACGAGATCATCCTCGCACAGCGACTTTCCAACATTCTTGCCTGTGGCCTTGAGGAAGGTGTTGGCGATACCGCCGCCGACAACCATCTGGTCAACCTTTTCAGAAAGGGATTCCAGTACCGTCAACTTTGTCGAAACCTTGCTGCCACCAACGATAGCGACCATTGGACGTGCGGGGTTGGCCAATGCCTTGTCAAGAGCATCCAGTTCCTCGGTCAGCAGCAGGCCGGCGCAGGCGACTGGCGCGAACTGTGCGATGCCATAGGTAGAGGCTTCGGCGCGGTGGGCGGTACCGAAGGCATCCATGACGAACACGTCGCACAGCGCGGCGTATTTCTTCGCGGTTTCCTCTACGTTCTTCTTCTCGCCCTTGTTGATTCGGCAGTTTTCCAGCAGCACGACTTCGCCTGCGGCAACATCAAAGCTGCCGTCAACCCAGTCACGCACCACACGCACTGGCTTGCCTAGCTTGGCGGACATGACGTCAGCCACAGGCTTCAGAGAGTTTTCCTCGGAAAACTCACCTTCGGTTGGGCGTCCCAGGTGCGAAGTCACCATGACTTTCGCACCGGCTTTCATGGCGTGCTCGATGGTGGGCATGGATGCCGTGATGCGCGCGTCGGAAGTGACCTTGCCGTCCTTGACTGGCACATTGAGGTCGGCACGGATGAACACGCGCTTGCCTTTGAGATCAAGGTCGGTCATGCGGATGAACTTGGGCATGTTTTGCTCCTGAGATGGTTTAAGCGGTAAGGGTTGGGCGGTGGGTTGCCGCCCAGGCCTTACGGCTCAGATGTCAGGTGTCAGGTATCAGAAAAACGGGCGTGCTAAGCCCGCGCAAGATCTGATCCTGATCCCTGTATTCTGATCCCTAGCGTGATACGTGTTCCACCAGGCGCAGCATGTTGCAGGTGTAGCCATACTCGTTGTCGTACCACGACACGACCTTGACGAAGGTGTCGTCGAGGGCGATACCGGCTTCGGCGTCGAAGGTGGAAGGGGCGCTGTTGCCGACGAAGTCAGTGGAGACCACTTTCTCGTCGGTGTAGCCCAGTACGCCCTTCAGGGCGCCTTCGGAAGCGGCCTTCATGGCCTTGCAGATGTCGTCGTAGGTTGCAGCCTTGTTCAGCTCGACGGTCAGGTCGACCACGGAAACGTCAGAAGTTGGGACGCGGAAAGCCATGCCGGTCAGCTTCTTGTTCAGTTCGGGAATGACCTTGCCCACAGCCTTGGCGGCGCCGGTGGAAGACGGAATGATGTTTTCCAGAATGCCACGACCACCGCGCCAGTCTTTGCTCGAGGGACCGTCAACGGTTTTCTGGGTGGCGGTGGCAGCATGCACGGTGGACATCAGCCCGCGCTTGATGCCGAAGTTGTCGTGCAGCACCTTGGCCACGGGGGCCAGGCAGTTGGTGGTGCAGGATGCTGCGGACACGATAGCCTGACCGGCGTAAGTGGCGTGGTTCACACCGTACACGAACATCGGGGTGTCGTCCTTGGAAGGGGCGGACTGGACAACTTTCTTGGCGCCGGCTTTAAGGTGGGCTTCGCACGACTCGGTGGTCAGGAAGAAACCAGTGCAATCGATCACGATGTCGGCACCCACTTCGTTCCACTTAAGGTTGGCGGGATCGCGCTCTGCGGTCAGGCGAATTTTCTTGCCGTTGACAACCATATTGCCGCCGTCGACCTTGATGTCACCATTGAAGCGGCCATGCACGGAGTCGTACTTCAGCATGTAGGCCAGGTAGTTGGGTTCGAGCAGGTCGTTGATGGCGACGATCTCGATGCCGGGGAAGTCCTTGGCGACAGCGCGGAACACCATGCGGCCGATGCGGCCAAAACCGTTAATACCTACTTTGATTGCCATGTCTCAGTCTCCTAAACAATAAACATAAAAACGATTACCACAGAGGCACAGAGGCACAAAAAACCTAAAAAGATCAGTTTTTCTCTGTGCTTCAGTGTCTCTGTGGTGAATGGGGTTTACAAAACGCCCTTCACCGCAGCGGCGACGTTCTCCGGCGTAAAACCAAATTCCTTGAACAGCGCGGGTGCGGGAGCGGATTCACCGAAGCGATCGATGCCGACCACGGCGCCTTCCAGGCCCACATACTTGCGCCAGAAATCGGTGACGCCGGCTTCCACTGCAACGCGCGGCAGACCCTTGGGCAACACGCTGGCCTTGTAGGCTGCATCCTGTTTGTCAAAGGTGTTGGTCGATGGCATGGACACCACACGCACGGCGATACCCTCGGCAGCCAGCATGTCCTGCGCCTTGACGGCCAGTTCAACCTCGGAACCGGTAGCAATGATGACGGCCTTGGCGTTGGCGGCGTCCTTCAGCACGTAGCCGCCCTTGCGGATATTGGCAATCGTTGCCTCATCGCGCGCAATGAACGGCAGATTCTGGCGGGAGAGAATGTGGCAGGTAGGGCCATCCATACGTTCAACAGACTTTGCCCAACCGACCAGGGTTTCCACGGTATCGCAGGGACGCCAGACGTCGATGTTGGGGATCATGCGCAGGGTGGCGGTCTGTTCCACCGGCTGGTGGGTGGGACCGTCTTCTCCCAGGCCAATCGAATCGTGGGTAAACACATAGATCACGCGCTGCTTCATCAACGCCGACATGCGGATGGCGTTGCGGGCGTATTCCGAAAACATCAGGAAAGTGCCGCCGAAAGGCAGCACGCCGCCATGCAGCGCCATGCCGTTCATGATGTGTGACATACCGAATTCGCGTACACCGTAGCTGATGTAGTTGCCGGGTTTGCCGTGGCGGATGGGGTGGCAGCCTTCCCAGTTGGTCAGGTTGGAGCCGGTCAGATCGGCCGAGCCGCCGACGAATTCAGGCAGCGCGGAAGCCAGCGCATTGATGGCGATCTGCGAGGCCTTGCGGGTGGCGACTGTTTCGGCCTTGGCGTTGATCGCGGCCAGTTTGTCGGCAACATGCTTGTCCCAGTTTAGCGGCAGTTCGCCGTTCATGCGGCGCTCGAATTCGGCAGCCAGTTCGGGATGGGCCTTGGAATATTCAGCGAACTTGTTGTTCCACAGGGTTTCCAGACCCTGGCCCTTGGTTTTCGCATCCCATCCTTCGTATACGTCCTTGGGGATTACAAACGCAGGATGATTCCAGCCCATGTGCTTGCGGGTGGCTTCAACTTCTTCATGGCCCAGCGCAGCGCCATGCACGTCGTGCGTGCCCGCTTTGTTGGGGGATCCTTTACCGATGATGGTTTTACAGCAGATCAGCGTGGGCTTGCCGGTTTCAGCCTTGGCTTCGGTGATGGCTTTCTCCAGCGCAACGAAATCGTGGCCGTCCACGTTGGGGATGACATGCCAGCCGTAGGCTTCAAAGCGCTTGGCCGTGTCGTCGGTGTACCAGTGTTCGATGTGGCCATCAATCGAAATGCCGTTGTCGTCCCAGAAGGCGATCAGCTTGCCCAGTTTCCAGGTACCGGCCAAGGCACAGGCTTCGTGGGAAATGCCTTCCATCATGCAGCCGTCACCCATAAACACATAGGTGTGGTGATTGACGATGTCGTGACTAGGTTTGTTGAACTCGGCGGCCAGCAGCTTTTCGGCCAGCGCCATACCGACGGCGTTGGTAATGCCCTGACCCAGGGGACCGGTAGTGGTTTCCACGCCGGGTGCATAGCCGTACTCCGGGTGGCCGGGGGTGCGGGAATGAAGTTGGCGGAACTGTTTGAGGTCCTCAATGCCCAGGTCGTAACCGGTCAGGTGCAGCAGGGAATAAATCAGCATGGAACCATGGCCGTTGGAAAGCACAAAACGGTCGCGGTCATACCATTTGGGATTGGTAGGATTGTGGCGCAGGTGGTGGTTCCACAGCACTTCGGAAATTTCCGCCATGCCCATGGGGGCGCCGGGGTGGCCGGATTTGGCCTTTTCAACGGCATCCATTGAAAGCGCGCGGATGGCGTTGGCGAGATCAGTACGAGTTGCCATAGTGTCCTCAAAAGTTAAGCGCTAAAGCTAGCTAAGTAATGAAAAACTCTGGGCAAATCTCCCGCAGGGCTGTGTTTAATTGCCCGGAGAGAAGGTCTGGCCGGAATTTTCAGTTACTAAAATTTATTAATTTGAGGCACGAGGGGGTAAACGTGCCTGCCAGGCTCTCAATCTTGCTGCCTTTGTGGGGCAAAGCAGCCTGGACGGAACTTCTAATTATCCTCGACCGTTTCTTCCTAGGCAAGAGACGGGTTGGCTAGGAATGGGACCGAAAGCCTGGATTTGCGCGTGGAAGGTCCAGATACCCCTATAAACAAGGGTTTTGCAAGGGATTAAAATGTTTTTATCGTTGATTTGGCTGATGTTATTGCCTGGTTAGCCAAGCGTGCCAATGGTCAAACAATGCCGGGCTGGCAGAGGCGATGACGGACCTTTCCCATATCGCGCCTTCATCAAAGGGCCCCTTCAGGCAAGACAGCTTGCCGCCCGCCTCTTCGAGGATCAGGGCGCCTGCCGCGTAATCCCAAAGCTTTTGGTTGCCGTGGACATAAACATCAAACCGCCCAGCCGCCGTGTAGCACCAGTCCAGTGCTGAAGCGCCAAAATTTCGCAACGAGGCATAGGGCGGATCGGCAACCATGCGGGCCATCAGGTCTTTTGTCAGACGTTTGGGTTCGATACCCGCCATGGCGCGGCGCAGTTCCGTGACCGGGGTCCGGATGGGCAAGGGTTCGCCGTCCAGAAAAGCGCCATGGCCGCGGGCAGCATAAAAGCATTCATCGGCAACTGGGTCGTAAACCACGCCCAGGTGGCGCTGGCCGTTTTTGAGCCATGCAATGGAAATGGCGAAGTAGGGAATGCCTGCCACGAAGTTCGATGTGCCGTCGATGGGGTCGATACACCATAAGCCATTTTCTCCTGCCGCCCAGGCGGCCCGCTGTTCCACTTCCGTCATCTCCTCGCCTAGCACCGGGCTGGGGATGATGCCGGGCAGAGCCGAGGCCAGAGCCTTTTGACTGGCTTCATCGGCTTCGGTGAACAGGCTGCCATCGTTTTTGTGCGTGTGTGCCACTCGCAGGTAGCGGGGGGTGATTTCCGCCCGGGCGACTTCGCGCACCAGCGCGAGAACCTGACCCAGGGCCGGTTTCAGGTTTTGGCTCATGGCTGCTTCCACTTGATGGAGCAACCCATGCTGGGAATCTGATCGGCCGGGCCTTTTTGCGTGAGGGCCACGTCCTTCATGGCTTCAAACAGATCTCGGCGCACGCCTTCGGGGGCGGTTTCCTTGCGCGATTCGTCAAAGCGGCCGCGGTATTGCAATTCAAGATTGCGGTTGAAACCAAAAAAATCCGGTGTGCAGACCGCGCCGTAAGCCCTGGCGATGTCCTGGGTCTCATCCCAGACATAGGGAAAGGGGAAAGCGAATTCCGTCGCCACTTTTTTCATGTTGTCGAAGGAATCCTCGGCATATTCTGCGGGATCGTTGCTCATGATGGCGATGGCATGGATGCCGTGTTTGTCCTTCAACTCCGCAAGATCACGTACCAGCCTTGGACGGATGGCTTTGACATAGGGGCAATGGTTGCAGATGAACATGACCAGCAGGCCATTAGGCCCCATGGCATCTTTTAATGTCCAGTTACGACCGTCTACGCCGGGCAGATTGAAATCGACAGCCTTCCAGCCAAAGTAACAAACGGGGGTGGTGAGGGAGACCATATTTCAGAACCTTATCGAACACATGAAGGCCAAGACGCGGAGAGGACGTTACACTTGAAAGATGTCATTCTCGCGCTAACTGCACCAACTTCAAAACATGCCGCGTTTCTTCGTTAATCTGCCCCTTGGCCCCGGCGCAAAAATCGAACTGCCGCCGGTTCCCTCGCACCATGCCTCACGCGTCCTGCGGCTGGTCAAGGGCAGCGAGGTCGTGCTGTTCAATGGCCATGGTGGAGAGTACCCCGCTGTACTTGAGTGGGTGGACAAGGACATGGTGATTGCCCGTTGCCGCGAGTGGCGCGACATCGAGCGCGAGTCGCCGCTGGATATCCGGCTGGCTCAGGGCATTTCAAGCGGTGAGCGCATGGACTACACGCTGCAAAAAGCGGTCGAACTGGGCATCACCGCCATCCAGCCCCTGGCCATGCGGCGCAGCGTGGTCAAGCTTTCAATGGAACGGGCGGAAAAAAGAGTGGCGCATTGGCAGGGCATCGTCATGGCAGCTTGCGAACAAAGCGGGCGCAACCATTTGCCGATTGTGGCACCGCCGCTGGACATACCGCAGTGGCTGGCAACGGCACCCCAGGGGCTGAAGCTGTTTCTGTCGCCCGAGGCCGAGACATCGCTTAAGTCCTTGCCGCCGCCAATTGGGCCGGTTTGGCTGGTTGCGGGTCCTGAAGGCGGATTCGAACCCGAAGAATCCGAACTGATCCGCGACTTCGGATTTCTGCCGGTTCGCCTGGGGCCGCGCATACTTCGCACGGAGACCGCCGCGCTGGCGGCTGTTGCGGCGATGCAGGTGCTGTGGGGTGATTACGCCACGTGAACGGCCGAAAGGCTTTGTTTCCGCTGCGCATGGAGGTACAGTCAGGCCATGAATAACGACCTCACTTCTTTCGTTCACTGGTTCCGCGCTGCCGCGCCGTATATCAATGCGTTCCGGGGCAAGACCTTTGTTATCGCCTTTGGCGGCGAGGTGGTGTCCGACGGCCAGTTTGTGGGCCTCGCGCATGACATCAATCTTCTTTCCAGCCTGGGGGTGCGACTGGTGCTGGTGCATGGCGCCCGCCCGCAGGTCGATGTGCAACTGAAGGAGCGCGGCGCGAAAATCCGCTATGCCCATGGTCTGCGCATAACCGACGAACTGGCCCTGGCCAGCGTCAAGGAAGCGGTTGGCATCGTGCGCGTGGAAATCGAGGCGCTGCTATCGCTGGGCCAGGCCAATACGCCCATGGCGGGTTCCGATATCCGTGTCGCGGCAGGAAATTTTGTCACGGCCAAACCCATCGGCGTGCTCGATGGCGAGGATCTGCAACATACCGGCGAAGTCAGAAAAATCCACGCCGAAGCCATTCAGAAGCGGCTGGACGATGGCGAAATCGTGTTGCTGTCTCCCATTGGTTATTCGCCCACGGGCGAGATTTTCAATCTCACCCTGGAGGATGTGGCGGCGCACACGGCCGCGACGCTTGCCGCAGACAAGCTGATTTTCCTCATGGAAACGGACGGCATTACCGACGCCAAGCGCAAAATAATTTCCACGTTGACGGTCAGCGACGCGCAAAAACTGCTGGGCAAAAAGCACAAACTTGAAGACGACGTCAGCTACTACCTGCCAGCGGCAATCGACGCCTGCAGGAAAGGCGCAAAACGCGCACATTTGATTTCCCGGCATCGGGATGGCGCACTGCTGGCTGAACTGTTCACCCGCGAAGGAGTTGGCACGCTGGTGACTCCTACGCCGCTTGAAACCATTCGGCAGGCCACGATCGACGATGTGGGCGGAATCCTTAACCTGATCGAACCGCTGGAACAGCAGGGCATACTGGTTCGCCGCTCACGCGAGCGGCTGGAGATGGAAATCGGCCAGTTTCTGGTGCTGGAGTCCGACGGCATCGTCGTCGGCTGCGTGGCGCTTTACCCTTTCCCTGAAGAAAAGGCAGCCGAAATGGCTTGTCTTGCGGTGCACCCGGATTATCAGCGGCGTGGCCTTGGGGACAGGTTGCTGGAAGCGGCGCAAGCCCTGGCAAAGAAAAAGCACATGCAGAAGCTGTTTGTCCTCACAACGCGTGCGGAGCACTGGTTTGAGGAACGCGGTTTTATCGAAACAGCACCCGAGGCGCTGCCCAAGCGCAAACAGGTGCTCTACAATTATCAGCGCCGTTCCAAGGTTTTTCGGAAATCCCTGTGAATCTGGCTGATTTTCCCCTGCGGTAAAATCATCCAGAACTATGCGCGGCACCTCTCCGCGCATATTTTCGCTTTCAATGGCTTGCGCCATTGAGCGGCAAATCGAAGACTCGTTTTGCAGGGAGGTGCTGATTTTTCAGCGCTTCCCAATAACTACAAAGAAACGGCTTACCGGAGATGGGACATCAGATGGGTGTCCCGTGGCGCGGAGGGTGAAACAACAATATCAATCACCCCTGGAGAAGATCCGTGCGTTTGATGCTTTGTTTTTTACTGGCGCTGCTGACGCTGGCCAGCGCGCCATCAGATGCGGCAACCCGACCGGCAATCAGGATCGGGCTGTTTCCTTTCCACTCGCCCCAGCATCTGGTTGCTTACTATGACTCGTTGCGCAGGCATTTTGAAAAGGCGTTGCAGGCTACGGTTCAGCTGGAAACGGCGCCGTCGGTCGAGGATTACACATCACGGGCGATCCGCGGCGATTATGATGTAGCCTTGATTCCAGCCCATTTTGGCCGACTACTTCAGGTCGATTACCGTTGGCAGCCCCTGGCACGATACATGCCCGACAATACGGTTTATCTGATTACGCGCAAGCAGGATGTGATCAGGGCGCCGTCTGAACTGAAAGGAAAAGTAATCGCGACGCATGACCGCGATTTGCTTATGTCGCTCGCAGCCCTGCGCTGGCTCAGGGAACGTGGCGTATCGGAGAGCGATATTGAGTGGCTGGAAACCGGTGGATTGGCCAGCAGCGTTTATGCCGTCATCACCAGCCAGGCTGACGCCGCAGTGACGACATTGTCCAGCCTTTCGTTGACACGTCAGGCCGAGCTCGACCAACTGGATATCCTGGTGGAGGTTGGAAATATTCCTCAACTTTACCTGATGGCCAATCCGCGCATGCAAAACCATCGGAAAGCCGGACTGCGGGCGGCTTGCGACAGTTTCCGCAAGGAAGGCAATCCTGTGCTAGCGCGTGTTACCGAAAAGGAATTAAAGAGTCTGGATGCTTATGCCGCTGAGCTTAGAATGAAGTTCGCAGTCCAGCCAATCCCTAGGGACACACGCCTTTACCGGTAGCGTTTAGTACGAAGCCATGCGACACATTTTATTTTTCATGTTGTGCCTGTTTGCTGCAATGCCGGTACGCGCGGAAGAAGCCGAACTGAAATTCGGCGTATTCCCCAATCTGTCGCCCAGACTACTGGTCGAAACCTATCAGCCAGTTGCCGTTGCACTGTCGAGTGACTTGAGGCGCCCCGTAACATTGCATACCGCGCCGGATTTCAAAACGTTTTTCGAGCGGACTCAGGCTGGAGAGTACGATCTGGTATTGACCGCGCCACATCTGGCCTGGCTGGCGCACAAGGAAGAGGCATATCGCCCGCTCTTTGTGTATCAGCGCAATACCGAAGGCATTCTGGTGGTTCGGGCAGACAGCAGGTATCAAAAGCCAGGCGATCTGCGAGGTAAAACCATTGCCATGAGCGACCCGTTGGCGGTAACCGTGATGCGCATGGAAAGTGATCTGGCCAAAGCAGGTTTGCAGGGGGGGCGCCATTACATCAAGCTGGAGGCAGGGTCGCACAACAATGCCGCGTTGCATGTTCATGATGGAAAATGTGATGCGGCGATAATGGGTGGACTTCCGTTCCAGCGATTGCCCGAAGCCATGCGGAAAAATCTGCGGATCATCAAGACTACGGCGGGTTTCCCCAGTCAGGTGTATCTGGTCAATTCACGCGTCAGCAATGCCCAGGAATGGGCCATACGGGGCGGCTTGCAGGATTTCATGCAGTCATCCCAAGGCAAAGACTTTCTGGCGCGCGGGGGATTTGAAGGCTTGCGCAAGATTGGCGGGTGGGAACTTCGCCAGTTTGATGCAGATGGCCAGCAGGTAAAACAGCGGCTTTATGCCGGCAAGGATCCGACGGCGAAATGAATAAAACCAGTCTGCGGACGCGATTGTTCATGCTCGCCCTTCTGGCGCAGGCACTTCTGCTGCTTGGGTTGACGTATAACAGCGGCCGTCTGGTCGAGGATGCCGTTGCGTCGCAGATACAAAATCGTGTGATCGATATCAACCAGTTGTTGTCCGCTGCCTTGGCGGGCCCGCTTGCGCAGCGTGATCTGACAACGGTGCAGGATATCGTCATGCAAATCAGCCAGAGCCAGGACCTGGTCCAGGTAACGATCAGGGACCGGTCAGGCGCAATCGTGGCGGAATTCAACCGTCCGCAGGATGGTGCAAAACACTTCAAGGCTTCCGGGAAAGTGGAGCTGGCAGGCTCCGTTTTTGGTGAAACCACATTCAGCCTTTCTGGCCGGTCACTGGAGAAAGCCCGCAGAAATGCCTACCTGCAAAGCGCCGGTTTGGCTTTCATGGCCTTGCTGGCGAGCGGCGCTTTCCTGTTGATCGCGGGTGTGTGGGTGTCCCGCCATTTTCAGACTTTAAAGGAAGCAAGTACCCGCATGGCGGGCGGAGATTATCGGGCGCAGATTCCCCTGCAGGGCGAGCCCGAGATCGACCAGCTTGCGGCTGCCTTCAATCACATGAGCGAATCGGTGCGGGGGCATGTGTCGCGGCTGCAGGAAAACGAGTCGCGCTTTCATGCCATCGCCGATTACACCTATGACCTGGAATTCTGGCTGTCGCCGGAAGGCAGGCTGTTGTGGATCAACCCCTCAGCCGAACGCATGCTGGGTTATTCCGTTACCGAATGCATGGCGGACAACACATTTCCGTTGAGCATTATTTTCTCCGAAGATCGGGGCGCGGCGGAGTCGCAACTGCGTCAGGCTTTGCATGGAACTTCTGGGAGCGGTTATCTGTTCAGGGCCTGCCGCAAGGACGGGAGCATTTTCTGGGCAAATGCCAACTGGTTGCCGATTCATGACAAACAGGGCAATTACATCGGCCTGCGCGCCAGCATCCACAACGTTGACGATCTCAAAAATGTCGAGGCTTCCCTCAGAAATGCCATCGCCGATTTGCGTCAGGCGGAGAGCCTTCAAACCCGCTATCTCGTTGAATCAGAACAGGAGAAGGCACGTCTGGTTTCGCTGTTGTCGGCCATGAATCTGGGCATTCTTTTTGTCGGACCGGATGGGCGCGTGATTTACCACAACCCCGCATTCAACCGCATGTGGACGTTAGACGAAGGCAGTCTCCTGATTGGCATGCCGGTTAATGAGGTGCTGCTCAGGTCCCCCAATGTTCTGGCCCGCCCGGACGATTTCAAGGATCACCTGCTTTCGGTGCTGGAAACACTGGAAATGACTGAAAGCTACGAAATCCAGCTTGCCGATGGAAGGGTGTTCACTGAAAACGATTACCCCGTCCGGGACAAGGAAGGCCGGTTTGCCGGGCATTTGTGGATATATGAGGATGTCACTCGGGAACGTCAGACCGCGGAGCAACTGGCGTTTCTTGCCGAGCGCGACGCGCTGACCGGCCTGTTCAACCGGCACCGGTTTCAGTTTGAGTTGTCTCGCATGCTGGGGGATGGCAGGCGTCAGCAAGGCCGGTGCGCGCTGGTTTTCTTTGATCTTGATGAATTCAAGGAGATCAATGACAACTTCGGCCATCGCGCGGGCGATGCATTGCTGATTCGTGTTGCGGGCGAAGTGAATGCGCTCGTGCGCCGCAACGAAGTCTTCGCGCGGCTGGGCGGCGATGAGTTCGCCATTTTGATTCCGCACGCGGGGGAAAATGAAGCCGAAGCGCTTGCCGAACGCGTGATCAAGGCGGTCGCTCAGATTCCCTTCCAGTATGAAGGCAATAATCTGAGACTGACTGCCAGTATCGGCATTGCATATTTTCCCGAGCACGCGGCGGACGAGGATGAACTGGTGGCCAAGGCAGACATTGCCATGTATCAGGCCAAACAGGCCGGAAAAAACACGTGGCGGGTTTACCGGGCGGATGCCGAAGCTACCCGTACCACGGTTGAACGCCTGGCCTGGAGTGAGCGGATTATCCAGGCGTTGGACAAGGGACTGTTGCGCTTGCATTTTCAAGGTATTTATTACCTGGAAGGAAGACGGCTCTCCCATCTGGAGGCGCTGGTGCGGATGGTGGATGCAAACAACCCCGGCCAGCTCATCATGCCGGCCAATTTTATTCCGGCCGCGGAAAAGACCGGCCGTATTCTGGACATAGACCGCTGGGTGATCGGCGAAGCGATACGAACGCTGGCTGGCCATCCTGACGTGCCAGGGATCGCGGTTAATGTATCCGCCCGCACGCTTTCGGAGCCGACGCTGCCGCTCTACATTGAAGAAATGCTGCAACAGCATAGCGTGCAGCCCGCACGGTTTATTGTGGAGTTGACTGAAACCGCCGCCGTGGCGGATCTGCATGATGCCCAGCGTTTGATTGAATCACTCAGACGGATTGGCTGCGGCGTCTGCCTGGATGATTTTGGTACGGGGTTTTCCTCTTTCGCGTACCTGAAACATTTGCAGGCGGATACGCTCAAGATCGACGGATCGTTCATTCGCGATTTGCATGCGGATGCCGACAATCAGGTTTTCGTCAAAGCCATGGCAGGCATGGCAAAAGGCCTGGGCAAAATCGTCATCGCTGAATATGTCGAGGATGAGAGGGTGCTGTTCATGCTCAAGGCGTTTGGCGTCGACATGGTTCAGGGTTATCTGCTTGACAGGCCCGTGGCCCAGCATCCAGGCCTTGGCAGCGCGTCGAGGCAAAGCCGGCATTCCTGAATGAGGGTATTAGCAGGGTGTTGAAAAACGTAGCGAGAGGGCGTCAGGCAAGGAAGGGACCGGCGAGAAAACGGAGTGTATGCGGTATACATGAGCATTTCGAGCCGGTTTCTGACGCAGCATCACGCCCTCGCAGTAGTTTTTATCACACTGTTAACGTTCGTTGCGCACGGCATCGAGGATGGCTTCTACGCGAGGATGCAAGCTCCAGTTTTCCAGGCAGAGCGACAGGCGCCGCCGCCAGTTGGGGTGCTGATCAATGGTGCCGGGAATGTTTGGCGTTTCAAAAGCTCCCAGCAGATCTTCCGCAGAAATCAGCACAATTGCTGATGCGCTTCTGGAAAGGCAGCGATAGACCGACGCGGCCAGCGCCGCTGAAGGTGTTTCCAGTTCATCCGGTGGCGAACAGCCGTTCGCCTCAAGGTTTTCCACCAGCAATACCTTGTCCCGTTCACGCTGGTGGCGGGTGGATTCATGTTCGCCGCTATTGGTGAAAGTGCCAAGCTCGTTTCGCCATTCAAGATCGCGGCCAGTCCAGTATCCGTTGAAGGTTGGCGTGTCATGACTGCCAAAGCTGGAGACGGCCGCAACCGGGAATTCCTGCGGTGACTTGAACGCGCCGTCCCAGCGCCTTTCAAACATCATGAGCCGCGTTGAAAGCAGCCCGTAACGCGACATGAGTTCACGAACTTCGTCCGGCACCGTGCCCAGATCCTCGCCGACCACCGCGCAAAAATTGCGATGGCTTTCCAGCGCCAGGATGGCGAACAAATCCTCGTGCGGGTAATGCACATAGGCGCCGTGAGCGGCCGTCATGCCTGCGGGGACCCAGAACAGTCGGTATAAGCCCATGATGTGATCGACGCGCAGCGCGCCTGTAAAGCGCATGTTGGCGCGCAGCATGCGAATAAAAGGCGCATAGCCATCAGCCTTCAATTGATATGGAATCCAGGGCGGCAAGCCCCAATCCTGCCCTTGGGGCGCGAAAGCATCGGGCGGCGCGCCAATTGAAGCGCCTTTTGCAAAGCAGGCGGGTTCGATCCAGGTATCGGCGCCGGAAGGGTGCGCGCCGACTGCCAGGTCGCCATACAGGCCGATTCGCATCTGCCTGTCCCAAGCCTGTTTGCCGGCGGCAGCCAGTTGGGTTTCGCATTGCCATTGTAGGTACTGATAAAACTCGACTGCCTCGATGTTGGCGCGCGCGAACGCAGCAACGGCGGTATTGTGAAAATCGTGATAGGCCGCCGGCCAGTCACGCCAGCCGCCAATGTGGGCATCAAGGTGGTGAAAATGTGCCTGCAACGCGCAGAACAGCGCATAGCGGAACAAGGCCTCGCCCCCCTGAGACTGATAGGCTCGGAAAGCCTGACCCCGGGTATCGCCGGTTTCCAGATGCTTGACGCGAAAATGGCGATAAAGCATTTCCAGAAGTGGCTGCTTCATGGCGGCCACATCGATGTAATGCACAAGTTCCTGCTGGCGCAGCCAGCGCAGCCGTGTCTGGAAATGCGGCTCGGCAAATTCCTCGCGTGCCTCAATGCAGCTGGAAAACTCCTCAATCGCTGTGATGTCGAGATAAAACGGATTGAAAAATTCACGGCTGACCGGGCTGTAGGGACTGGCGTGTTCCGGGTCATGCATGGGCAGCGCATGCAGGGGGTTGATGCCTACGATGCCGCCACCCTGTTCGCTGACCCAGCTCACCAGACTGGCCAGTGATGTGTAGTCGCCCATTCCCCAGTCAGAATGCGTTCTGAGCCCATAGAGCTGAGTCGACACGCCCCAGGTTTTACCGCCTTTTTCGATCGTCCCGGATTGGTAGCATCGCGAAGGCGCGACGATCAGCAGCATTTGCACCTGCCGGTCATGTGTCACCAGCTTGTGATAACCCGTCGGCAATTCCGGCAGCATCAGCAAGTTGTTAGCGCGAACAGCTTCGTGGGTGCCGCCATTTTCGAGATGAATTTCCCAGCCATGATGTGAAATGCCGGCTTCGTCCGGAAGCCTGATTTCCCACGGGTCATGACCCGCGACAATCACTTTGCAGGCCGGCAGCCTTTGGTTGTAGGCGATTAGGGCCGACAGACTGGCCTGTTCTTCCGCCTCGCTTCCACAGGAAATGCCCATGGCTGCGATCAGGCTGCGCAAGGTCTGTTCTGTTGCGGCATGGTATTCGCCCTGAATGTCGTGGTAACCCGGCGCGATGCCGAGCTGGCGGGCTAGATTTTCAAGCGTGATTGACATGCCTGCATTCTGGATCATCCGCGTGAAAAATGCATGACGTGCGGGAATAAATCGGCCCGAAATAATTCAGCCAGGGTCATACGTTAGAATATGCTTATTTAGAAATCGTTGGGTTGATCAACGTGCAAATGAAAGAGGTTGTCATCATTGGCCTGGGGCAACTGGGACGAGTATTTTCGGGCGGGCTTCTGCGAACTGGTTATCGCGTCATTCCGGTGAACCGTGGCGATAGCGTAGATGCGATTGCCGCTGAAATTCCCGCGCCTGAACTGGTGCTGGTGGCGGTCGCCGAACCAGATCTTCATCAGGTTCTGGGTGCGTTGCCGGAAACATGGAAATGCCGCGTGGGCCTGATCCAGAACGAATTGCTGCCGCGAGACTGGGAGGCATTTGGAATAGTTGATCCCACTGTCATATCCGTATGGTTCGAAAAGAAAAAAGGCACTGACGCCAAACCGTTGATCGAATCTCCTGTTGCGGGGCCAAAGGTGGAATTGCTGGTTAAGGCGCTGGCGTCAATCGATTTGCCTGCGCGGAAAGTGAACGGGGGAAGCGAATTGATGTTTGAACTGGTCAGAAAGAATCTCTATATCCTGACCACTAATATTGCCGGCTTCAAGACAGGTGGTACGGTCAAGTCACTGTGGCAGAACCACGAGACCTTTGCCAGGCTGGTTGCCAATGAAGTGATGGATATCCAGGATAGCCTGACGGGCGTGAAACACGATCGCAACAGATTGATTGCCGGCATGCTTGAAGCATTTGAAGGCGATCCTGCTCATGGCTGCACAGGCCGATCCGCGCCAGCGCGTCTGGCACGGGCTTTGGCATGCGCGGACCGGGCCGGACTGGCCGTGCCGGTTCTCAGGTCCTTGCAGCAATGATGCGAGTTCTGATTTTGACAGTGATGTTGTGCAGCCTGGCACAGGCCGCCCCGGTCAAATTTGGCGATCAATTGCAGGCCAAGTTTCATCACGATCGCTGCCTGCAATGCCACCAGTTCGATAGCCGCAAAAACAACGGGCGCGCATACACGTCCCATCGCTCGCGCTATCTTTGCAAACAGTGTCATGTTCCTGCCGTGATTGGTCTGAAAAACAGCGAATGGATGGCACCCGAGGCGAAATTCGATTACACCGGCATGAATGCGAAAGCGACCTGTCAGCTGTTCAAGAACAACATGCGCGGCGACGCAAAACAATTGCTGGACCATCTTCTGCATGATGGCCGCGTGCGCTGGGCGATCGATTCCGGCATGACGCCCGGCGGGCAGAAGGATCGCGTACCGGGTGGTTACGCGGAATGGGAAAAGGACGTCATGGCGTGGTTCAGGGATGGCATGCGCTGCGAATGAAGACGCGAAACGCGACCCTTGATCGTTTGACGTTGCAACTCAAACCCTGATCATCTCGAAATCATCTTTTCTGGCACCGCAGTCCGGGCAGGTCCAGTTCATGGGGATGTCTTCCCAACGGGTGCCGGGAGCAATGCCATCCTTGGGCCAGCCTTTGGCCTCATCGTAGATAAAGCCGCAAAGCAGGCACATCCAGGTTTTGTATTCGGGGGGATTGCTCATGGGGGCGGGCAGTTATTGGGTTAGAATTCAAGCCAGATTCTAAACCAGCTGTGCGCTGGTTCTTCAGGAAGAATAATGTCATCCAGTCCCCCGATGGTTCTTGTTTTTGCCGCTTCCGACCCGACCGGCGGCGCCGGCATGCAGGCGGATATTCTGACTCTGGCCGGCATGGGTTGTCATCCGCTTACCGCGGTGACAGCCATCACGGTCCAGGACACCGCTGGCGTGGATGGGGTGTCGGCCATCGATGCCGAGTGGGTGGCTGACCAGGCGCGCATGCTGCTGGAAGACATGCCGGTTGAGGCTTTCAAGATTGGCATGCTCGGAAGCGTGGAAAACATTGCGGTCATCGCGGAGATTCTTTCCGACTACCCCGATATTCCCGTGGTGCTGGACCCTGTCCTCGCTTCCGGTCGCGGAGATGACTTGTCGAGCGAAGACATGATCGCGGCGATGAAGGAAATGATCATTCCGCAAGCCACCCTGATTACGCCCAACAGCATTGAAGCCCGCCTGCTGACCATGATCGAAGGCGAGGAAGACGACATTCCCCTGGAGGAATGCGCGAACCGACTGATTCAAATGGGCTGCGAATCGGTGTTGATTACCGGCACTCACGACAACACCCCGCGCGTGTACAACGTGCTGTATGGCGTCGATGGCGTTGTGCAGACGGATGCCTGGGACCGCCTGCCTGGCAGTTATCACGGATCCGGATGCACGCTGGCATCGGCCATCGCGGCCGGCCTGGCATACGGCAATGAACTGAAGCGCGCAGTGCGGGATGGACAGGAATATACTTACGAAACCCTCAAGGCCGCGTTTCGCCCGGGCATGGGACAGTATATCCCCGACCGGTTTTTCTGGGCGCAGGAGACGCCCGTTCAGGGTAATGCCTAGATCAGTGTTTCCCTCTGGCGTCTACGCCATTACACCTGAGTGTTCAGATACAGCCCGGTTGTTGATCAGGGTAGAGGCCGCTCTGAAAGGGGGAGTGGCTGCAGTCCAGTATCGCGAAAAAACCGGTGATGTGGCTTTGCGTCATGAACAGGCGAGCGAGTTGCTGGCATTGTGCCAGCGCTACGATGTTCCGCTGATCATCAACGACGACCTCCGGCTTGCGGATCTGATCGGCGCGGACGGTGTCCATCTCGGTCGCGAGGACGGCGGCCTGCGCGAGGCGCGGCTGATTCTGGGCCCGGAAAAAATCATCGGCGCTTCCTGCTATCAACATCTTGAGGCCGCGAGCGCTGCCCAGGCGCAAGGCGCGGATTATGTCGCGTTCGGAAGTTTTCATCCTTCGCCCACCAAGCCACAGGCGGTAAAAGCCTCGATTGGTTTGTTGCGTCAGGCTGCAAACTGTTTGCAGGTGCCCATCGTCGCCATCGGCGGCATAACCGTGGATAATGCCAAGCCACTGATAGATGCCGGCGCCGATGCGGTGGCCGTGATATCGGCCTTGTTTGACGCACCCGATATTGAATCGGCCGCGCGCCAGTTGAATACCTTGTTTGTTGAAGAAACCGAAAGTTGAATGGAAAGCCATGGACCGCAATCACACCCTGTTTGAACAATCGCAAAAAGTCATTCCCGGCGGCGTGAATTCGCCCGTGCGCGCATTCAAGTCCGTGGGCGGCGTGCCGCGCTTTTTTACGCGCGGCGCGGGCGCGCGGGTATGGGATGCGGATGGCCGCGAATATATCGACTACGTGGGTTCGTGGGGGCCGGCCATTCTGGGGCATGCGCATCCCGATGTGGTGAAGGCGGTGCAGGAGAAAGCCGCGCTGGGCCTGTCCTTTGGCGCGCCGACCGAAATCGAACTGGAAATGGCCGAGCTGCTGACCAGCCTGCTGCCCGGGTTTGAAAAAGTCCGACTGGTCAGTTCGGGTACCGAAGCGACCATGAGCGCGATTCGTCTTGCCCGGGGATTTACCGGCCGCAGCAAGATCATCAAATTTGAAGGCTGTTATCACGGCCATGCCGATTTCCTGCTGGTGAAGGCCGGGTCTGGCGCGTTGACTTTCGGCAATCCGACATCGGCCGGCGTGCCTGCTGAAGTGGCCGCGCAGACGCTGGTGCTGGATTACAACGACCTCGCGGGCGTGGAACGCACGCTTGAGAAAATCGGCAGCGAGATAGCCGCGATTATCGTCGAGCCGGTGGCCGGCAACATGAATCTGATCCAACCCGCGGCGGGTTTTCTGGAAGGCCTGCGCGAACTGTGTACAAAGCATGGTGTGGTACTGATCTTCGACGAGGTCATGACCGGATTCAGGGTCGGGCCGCAAGGCGCGCAGGGGCTGTATGGCATCGTTCCGGACCTGACCACGCTGGGCAAGGTCATCGGCGGCGGCATGCCGGTCGGTGCGTTCGGCGGTCGGCGCGACATCATGGACCGGCTGGCGCCCGTTGGCCCGGTGTATCAGGCAGGTACGCTCTCAGGCAATCCGGTGGCGGTGGGGGCTGGCCTTGCCACATTGAAGGCGACTCGCGCGCCGGGTTTTTACGAATCGCTGGCCGCGCGTACATTGAGTCTGGTCGAAGGATTGGCGCAGGCGGCAAGCGAAGCGGGCGAGATTTTCAGCGCGGCCAGCGTGGGCGGCATGTTCGGCGTGTATTTCAGCCCCATGCCGCCGCGAAGCTATGCCGAAGTCATGGCCTGCGACAAGGATCGTTTCAACCGCTTTTTCCACGCCATGATTCAGGAAGGCGTGTATCTTGCGCCCTCTGCATTTGAAGCGGGGTTTGTTTCAGCTGCCCACGGTGAGGCAGAAATTGCCACAACCATGGCAGCCGCCCGGCGTGCATTTGCGCATCTCAGATGACCCTATTAATGCCCGCTGAATAAAAATCGCCCCGTTTTCCGGGGCGATTTTTTTGTGCTGGTGCGATGTTTATTTGGGTGCAGCCGGAGCCATCCACTGCATCCACATGTTGGGATCGAAGTAATTGGGCGTTGTTGCAGGAGTGGGCTGTGGCGCCAGGGGTGCGGCCTGTGCGGCGGCAGGCACGGTTGTGGCGGGCTGTGGCTGCATCGTTGGCGGTACCGAGTTGGGGAACATTTGCGCCCAGGCCGCGGCATCAAACATATTGGTCGCGGGCGCGGGAGTGGCAGCTTGAGGCGCGGCGGCTGGCTGGGCAGGCTGTGGCACGGCCTGAGGGGCGGTCATTGCCGGAAAGAATGACATGAAAGCGCTCATGTCTGGCGTCGCTGCCGCTGGAGCGGGCGCCTGGGCAGGCGTGTAAGCAGGCATGCCATACCCGTAGGCAGGGGCTGGCGTTGGTGCGGCTGAAGGCATCATCGGGAAGAACCCGGCTTGGGGCGCACTGTAAGCCGGCGCTGCGGGCGCGGGCTGAGTTGGCATGAATGGGAAGAACCCCGATTGCTGCTGGGGGGGCTGGGCCGGCATCAGGTAGGGATTACCAAAACCTGACGGCGTGCTCAAAAAGGGCATCAGCGAACTGGTCGGATTCAGATAGGGGTTGGCCATGTATTGTGCCGGGCTCATGCCGCCGAACCCGCCCATTGGGGCCATCATGGTAGGGCTCATCATGCCCATGGTCATGGGATTCATCAGCATCGCCGGATTCATCATGCCCATGGTCATGGGATTCATCAGCATCGCCGGATTCACCATGCCGCCAAATTGCGCATGAGAAGCGGGTGCCGCCAGGATGGCGGCCAGTAGAGGCAGTGCGCTACGTTTCATAATGATTCCTCGCAGGGTGAAATTTCAGGTCGTTCTTGCTTGGTTTCTGGGTCAGGGCATATTGGGCGGCCGGCCGTTACAGGCCGCCCTTTACGCGCGAGTATTGAGGCTTCGGCCATTGCTTCGCTGCTAAACATTCACTGCGTTCATATGGGCCTGCGCCGCAAAATCATGCGCAACATCACAGGTCGCCGTTGGCGCCAGCCTGCATGATGTTGTCCATCTTGTCGTGGATATCCTTGGCCATGGCGGCCAGTTCCGGGCTGATGCCCATGCTGCCATTGACGGAATCAAGCCATGCAATGTCCCAGTCCAGCGTCAGTACCCAGACGTTCTTTTCAGCATCTTCCATCACCGCGATGCGGCAGGGCAGGTAAACGATGGATTCCGGCGCCAGTTTCATGATTTCGCGGCCGGCCTTGATATCGCAGAAGTGGAACACTTCCATGCGTGGAGACTCGGTGTCACCCAGCACGGCCTGGATGTCCTTCCACATGGGGCTGTGGCCCACCAGCTTGAAGTTCAGCGAGTTGGCACGCAGCTTCATCGATTCAACCACATCGTCAAAGGCGATGTCCTTTTTCGCCTTGTACTTGGTGGTCATGTAATTCATGGTGTCCTTGATGTCCATCTTCATGCCCATGTTCATCATCGGCATCATCTGCTTCATCATCTTGGACTTTTCTTCCTTGCTGATGCTGCGGTTCATGGTCCAGGGCTTGGAGGCGGGCTGTTTGGGAGGCAGGGTGATGCCAAATGGCATGTAGGTGGGAACATTCTGGAGGTAGGGGTTGCCTTGCAGGTAGGGGTTGGCCGGGGCTGCGGGCGCGGGATCCGCGGAATGCGACGGCAATGAAAGCGTTAGCAGCGCGGCGCTGAGCAAAGGGTAAAGGGTTTTCATTTATGTTTTCCTCCGAAATGGGTTTTCACAAGGGCTGTTGAAACAAGATGCATTTAGGGGTAATCAGCGCGTAACTATACAGCCAGGCATCATCGCGCCCAATAGTACTTATGATGCGCAAACCGGGCATGTCCCCTACGGTATTCCTGATCATGGGAAAGCGGCAAAATTCAAGAAACTGTGCCGGACTGGTGCTTCCATAGAGCATGGCTGCGTCAGCCCGGCGTTTTAAAGCCTTGCCTTAACCGACGGTTGCTTCCGTCGAGCCTTTTCCGCCCGCGTTGTCCTCATAGGCCAGAACGATTTTGTCGCCTGCCTTGACGCCCTTGGCACGGAATGCCAGGTAGGGGTCCTTGGAAATGCCACCGCCCCACTGGGCATCGAGGTAGGTCTTGCCGGCAATGGTAATGGTGACGTTGCGAATGAAGTTCGCCTGCACAAGTTTGCCGTCGGCGCCTTTGCGCAATCCGTTTTCCATGGGATGAGTCATGAGAATTTTGACCTCGGCAGCGCCGCCGGCCATGCTTGCGCGGATTTTGGTTGGTACAGACATGTGTCTCTCCTTGAAAATTAACCGTAATGAGGGGATCGGCTGGTGAAATCAGCCGCCGCAGCCGCCCACCGTCACCTTGACTTCCTTGGCGGCGGTATAGGTCTTGCCGCCTGCCTTGACGATCGCGCGAACATTGGCTGTGGCGCCCATCTTGATACGGGTGGAGAGGTAGCCATCGGTATCGGTCATCTTGTAGAGACCCACGAGCGGATTGGTGTTCTTTTCGCTCAAAATGGCTATGGATTCGAGACCTGGCAGGTTTGCAGTGATTTCAACCGGCACGACCGCGCCGTTTTCAGCAATGTCGGGCGCCTTGACCGTGATCTTGTCCGAGGATTCGGCACCCTCGCCGCCAATGGCGGACAAGGCTGCATCCTTTTGCGTGGCATTGAAAGCTGACTGGTTCCAGTCAGCCAGCACCCGGGTAGGCTTGAGCAGGCCAGCGGCCACCGCCACTGAAAGCGCGCCAAATCCTCCCGCGCCCTTCAGTACATTTCTGCGCATTGCATTCATGCAGGTCTCCTGTAAAAAAATTACTTGGCCGGCAGGGGGAAGGGAACAGGTGCGGCGCCGGCAGCCGGCATCTGTAACTGTTGCATCAAGGGGTAAGTGCGCGGATCGGCGACTGCGCCCATCCAGTTACCGTAAACCTGCGGATTCATGGGAGCCGCCATCAGGCCCATCATTTTCGGGTCCATGGGGGCGGCCATCCAGTTTGTATACATGGCAGGGTTCATCATCTGCATGCCCATGTTCATCATGCGGGGATCCATTGGCGCCATCATCCAGTTCGTGTAAGTGGCGGGATTCATCATCGGCGCGGTCATGCCCATGTAGAAATTGGGATCCATGCCGGCGCCCATCCAGCGCATGGCGACATTGGGATCGGTGAATTGCATGTAATTCTGGAACGCGCCGGGGCTCATCATGCCGTAGGCCATGCGGGCGTACATGCCAGGGTCCATCATGGCATTGCCCATGGCTGGCATCATGGCCGGGTTGGCCATGGCGTTGCTCCACTGGATGAAAGCGCGCGGGTCTCTGAACGCGGATGCATTCTGGGTCGGATCGGTCATTTTTGCGGCCCAGGCTTCCGGTGTGGCGGGCGTGGGGCCTTGGGCAAACGCGGCACTGGCGCATACAAGGGTAATTGCAGGGATCAGTTTCAGTTGCGATTTCATCATCTTTCCTTAACGGAGGGTTGGGGGAGGTTCACTATCCTCCAATTTGGAAAATTGGGCCAATAGTTTAAAAAAACCGGCGGGAAGGGGATCCCGCCGGGAGTCTCGGAGGAGACAAAAATCAGGAATACACATCACCCCAGATGCCTTCTGCCCAGGCTTCGGCGTAGACCGACTCCACTTCGGACAGATCGGCAGATATACCGCCGCCTGGCTGCGCGGTCATCTGGTCCTTGACCGGATCGTAGCGGAACACGGTGGCGACGTGGATGGCCTTGTCCTCGCTCACCGCGCTGTAGCAGGTATTGGCGACGATGGGGATGGGGTTGGGTTCGCGGCCATTGAGCATTTCGACAAGGGCATTGGCGCACACCTTGCCCATGTTGTTGGCCATGTGGCCCGACTTGGGAAAGTTGGACAGCAGCGAATCCCCGATCACATGCACGTTGGGCTTTGACTTGGATTCGTAGGTGACGAAGCTGGCCGGGCACCAGACGCCATTCGAGTCCGTGCGCACGCCGGCCAGTTCTGCCACATGTCCCGCGCGCTGCGGAGGGATGACGTTGATTACACTGGCTTTCAAGTCTTCAAACTCGGTGCTGACTGTCATGTTGTCCGCACTGACTTTCAGTACCTTGCTGTTGGGGCGGTATTCCACCCAATCCTTGTACAACGTGTCCCATGCTTTCATGAACAACGGCTTCTTCGACGCCACATCGGGATTGGCGTCGAGCATGATGATCTTGGATTTTGGTTTGGCGCGCTTGAGGTAGTTGGCCATCAGGCAAACGCGTTCGTAAGGGCCGGGCGGACAGCGGTAAGGCGCGAGCGGCATGCCGACAACAATGAGGCCGCCGTCCGGCATGGATTCCATTTGCTGGCGCAGCTTCAGGGTCTGCGGGCCGGCTTTCCAGGCGTGCAGGATGGTTTCCTGCGCTTTGGCATCGTAGCCCTCAATTTGATCAAAACGAAAATCAATGCCGGGTGACAGGATCAGCCGATCATAGGGGAAGCTGCCCTTGGCGGTTGTCACCACACGCTTGTCTGTGTCGATGGCAGTCACGTCATCGACCACGACATTCACGCCATGTGACTTCAGGCCGTCGTATGTCCTGGTGATGTTGTCCAGGGTTTTCAATCCGGCCAGCACCAGATTGGACAAGGGGCAGGAAACAAATTTGCCTTCACGGTCGATCAGCGTGACATCAATGCTGGGATCCCATTTTCGGATGTACTTGGCGGCCGTGGCGCCACCAAAGCCGGCGCCGACAATCACCACCTTTGCCTTGGCGGCGTTGCCGTAAGCACGAAGTGGAAGTCCGGAAATTGCCAAACCGGCTGCGGATGCTTTCAGAAAATCACGTCTTTGCATGCTCATTATTTTCTCCTCAGGGTTTGACGGCAGCGAAGATTTCCGCCATTTGCTGGAATTCTTCATCGGTGTAGCCCTTGGCGTGCTGATGCATGACCGTGGCTTCGCGCTTGCCTGATTTGAAATCCTTCATCTGTTCGATGAAATAGCTCTTATCCATGCCGGCCAGTGGCGGAATGGCGGAATGACTCTTGCCGTCCGTGCCATGGCAGGAATAACAGGTGGCTGCCATGGAGCGCGCGTGGGTCACGGTCGAGCCGGTAAACTTGCCGGCCACGTTGATCGCGGCAGCCGTGGCAACGCTGGGGGCAGAAACTGCTGCTGCTGGAATGGACGCGGCGGCAGCCGGCATGGCAGTCGCGGCTGAGGCTGCTGTGGTCGCGGCGGTGGCGGGAACGCTTACTGCGCTTGTGACGGGCGACAGGATGGCGGGCGCTGATCCCGCAAGCGCTGGCATGGAAGCTATGGCCTGCGCTGGCACGAACATCCACTGCATGAAAATCTGGCCGTTGGACCAGATGGCAACGGGTACCGCAACCATGTTGGCGGGAATGTTGGCAGGCTGCGCGGGCAGATAGATAAGTTTGCCGACAGGCGGTTCGGCGGCTGTTGAGTCGCTTGAGATGGCCGGGATCGCCAGCATGAGTGCCGCGAGTAAAGCAGAAACACGATGCATGAGTCTTCCTCCTAAAAAATTATTTTGTCGAATCCTGCAACGGCTCAATGCCGAAGAAACGGTAAAGAGCAGAATTTATGCCATGAGCAAACATGGAAAAAAATGAGTCAAATCAGAACTGAACGAAGATCACCCCTGGCAAACGTGACATGAAATTCTGTCTTGTCAGATGTGTGTCAGATGTCATGGCAGAAAGCTCAATTGACCGGGATCACGCTTTCCCCTGGCGTGGGCGGCAGCCGGGGAAGCGCGATTTCAGGAAAAGGGCCGGTCAGGGTATTGAGAAAGGCCACGATGTCTGCTGACTCTCCAGTGTCCAGTTTTATGCCGAGTTGCGAGGCTGCCATGACTTGAACGGCTTCGTTCAGCGTAGCGACCCCGCCGTTGTGGAAATATGGCGCGGTGAGCGCGACATTGCGCAACGTCGGTACCCGGTATTTGTGCCTGTCTTCTGGTTTGCCGGTGACGGCTTCGCGTCCCATGTCGTCACGCAGTTTGTATTTCGCCACGTAGGGGCTGTCATGGAAAGGGAAGGTCACGAAAAAGCCGCCGGGAAGCCAGGGGCCGGTAAATGCGGGAGGCCGGTGGCATCCGGTACAGCCCAAGGCGTTGAAACGTTTCATGCCGCGTTGCTGCTGTTCGCTCATTGCGGTTTTGTCGCCCATGACATAGCGGTCATAAGCACTGCCGGGTGTGATAAGCGTGCGTTCGAAAGCGGCAACCGCGCGGGCGGCATTATCCACGGACACTGGATTGTCGCCACCAAATATCTGCCTGAACTGATCGACATACCCCGGGATTCTTCGAACCCGGCTGATTGCGTCATCGAGTGAGCGCATGCCCATTTCAACCTGGGCGACCACGGGTCCCTTGGCCTGCTCTTCCAGGCTGGCGGCGCGCCCATCCCAGAACTGCACGCTGTGGAAGGCGGCATTCCACACCGTTGGTGCGTTGCGTGGTCCGGCAAGCCCGTGAACCCCTATCGACGTTGCGCGGCTGTCGTCGCCACCCGACATCAGGTTGTGGCAGGAGTTGCAGGATACCGTGCCAGTCGAAGAAAAGCGTGGATCGAAAAACAGCTGCTTGCCCAGTTCAATCCTGGTGGCGGTTTGCGGGTTGTCGTCCGGTACTGGCGAATTGGCTGGCAGGGGGAGCCACTCTTCGGCAAAACCGGCCGACATTGAAAGCATGGCGGCCATCAACAATCCTAGCTGCTTGATTGCTTGCACTGATCGCCCGGACGATTATTTCAGCGAGGAAAGAAATTCCGAAACGGAAGCCATGTCGATGTCTGACATGCCGCCAACGATTCCCTTCATGGATTCGTCCGAAGCAGCGCCGCTTTTGTAATCCCCCAGACGCTTGATCAAGTAGGCGGAATGCTGACCAGCCAGACGAGGTCCAGCATCGCCACCTTCACCGTTTGCCCCATGACAGCCCGAACACATTTCATAAACAGCCTTGCCCTTGTCCAGCACTGCCGCTTCGGCCTTGCTGCTGGCTGAACCGGCGGGTAGCGAAGCGAAATGCGCCGCGAGGTCGCCGAAATCGCCGGTGTTAAGCCCGCCAAACAGGGCCGATTTCGCGGCTACGGGCCGGCTTCCATTCTTGAAGGCCTCCATTTGCGAAACCAGAAAGGCTTCCTTCTGGCCGGCGATACTGGGGTATTGCGGGTTGCTGGATATGCCTTTCAGGCCATGGCAACTGATGCATTTCATGCCTTTGGATTTACCTGCGGCTGCATCGCCAGCCTGGACGCCGGATATGGCGAGAAAAAGGCTGGCAATGGTGGAAAGTTTCAACAGTTTGTTCATCTGGGTGCCTCCGTATGTCATTAGCGGGCTGCCATTTTTGCTGTCGTTGACAGGGCGGTTTTCATATCCGCCGCGCTGTAATCGCGGGTCAGTTCTTTCATCACCACGGTTGGTACGGTCAGCTTGCCTTCGCCCAGCAACTTGTCTGCAACGCCTTGTGCGTAGGATTGATAGTGCAGTTTGGCCTGTACCTTGAAGCCCTTGGCGGCTGGCGGGAGATGAAAGGCATATACGCCGTAGCGAAAGCCTTTGGGCGGAATGGTGTTCAGGTGATCGAAATTGGCGATTTCCCACGGGTTGATGGTCGGCTTGCCATCCTTGTCCACCGAGCGGTTGATGAACGTGACCGCATCCGAAGGAACATGGTTGTTTTTCGCAACGCCTGAATTGAGCAGTTCGTTGCCCTGATCGTCAGTAATGTGAACTTCAAGCCAGATCTGGCGGATGAAGGTGAGGCTGGTCGGTAAATGATGGCCGGCACGCTTGTTGGTGACCTTGACCTTGAGCATATTGGCGCCGCCCTTCGCCGGGACGATTTCGAAGTCGAGTTCGGCGGCATTCTGCAAACGCTTGAGGGCTTCGGCCTTGTTTTCCGATGCGCCCTTGACACCCAGCGCTTCGGCGATGACGGTGTTGCCACCCACAAAACCATGATCGTGGACGATGTCACGCTTGTTCTTTGCACCCATGCCGGCAAAGCCGCCCAGACCATGATCAGCCAGATCCTTGGCAGGCTTCATTTCATCCGCCACGCGTATGGCGGTATCCACCGGCACCATGTGGCAGTCCTGGCACTGGATGCCGTTTTGCGCATAGGGCGAAGCCTTCCACTCATCGAAGGTGTGTTCGACCGGGAAGCGATTATCCGGGTGGAAAATGTTGTGGCAGTTGGCGCAAAACGCCGACTTGGTATGCAGCTCGGAGTACTCGGTATCGTGGAAGGGCGATTTGGAGTCTTTGAGCGTTGCCCGTTTGACGCGGCCAGGCGACATGACAAACGAGGCGTTGCCGGGATTGCCCGTAGAAGTGTGAACAGCGGTCGTTCCGGATATGGTGTGGCAGACGTCGCAGGACACACCCTTTTCCGCGATAGGCGCTGCCGTGAAGCCGCCGTGCTTGCCAAGCGAAGGATCAAACTTGACCGTGCCAGTGGCAACGCCGATTGGGGTGTGGCAGCCGCCGCAATGATTGAGCGTCTTGCCGTCGGTGGCCTTGTGCGCCAGCGCCCATTCCGCCTGGAATACCGGATCCTTGAAAGAAATGGAGTGCATTGAGGTGCTCCAGCCCTTGTATTGGCGCGGGTGACAGCCGGCGCAAATTTGTGGGTCCTGCCAGTTTTCCGGCATGGGTTGCGCACCCTCTGCCTTCATTTCCACCTTGAGAAAAGCCGGGTAATAGGGGAAAGCGATACCGCCCTCGGCGATGGAAATCCGTGTCGTCGCCAGCACGGCTGCCAGACTGGCGATCAAGACGAGTGCAAGAAGTGTCAGGCGATGATGCAAGGACCAGTGCAGTGCATGTTTCATTATTGTTTCCTCCGGTTTGCCGTGCCCGTTTTTTGGGCTGCCGGAGGGCAATGCAGGGTTTGTGCCAAATCATTTGGCAGGTTACTGATTGATTTGCAAGGGTGTTTTTTGACGGGTCGGATTTGCGTGTCTGACAACTCAACTGCCAGACAGTGTCATGGCAGTTGCTGGCAGAAAAAACCCCTCAGGCAACGAGGTCTAACTCTTTCAGTCGCCGGTACAAGGTGCGCTCACTGATTTTCAGGGCTTTGGCGGCCAGCCGCCGGTTGCCGCGGAAATGTTCCAGCGTATGCCGGATGAGCTCGGGCGTGACAGGCTGATCGCAGGTATCGCATGCATGGGTCTCGAATTCGTGTTCGCGTGCGAGGGTGTCGCGATCATTTGCCGGGTTGTAGTGGCGGACCTCGTCAGGCAGATGCTCGGGCTCGATCAGCCCGCCGCGGGCCAGCAACGCGCCTCGTTCAAGCAGGTTTTTCAGTTCGCGCATGTTTCCGGGGAAGTTGTAACGCTTGAGCACTTCCAGTGCTGGCTGGCTGATGGAAGCCGAATGCTTCCCCATGATCTTGCGGGAAAGAAAATGGCGCACCAGTTCAGGGATGTCCTCCTTGCGATGGCGCAACGGGGGTAGCTCAACCTGCATGCAATTGATGCGGTAGAAAAGGTCGGCGCGAAACAATCCCTTTCCAACCATATCCTTCAGTTCGCGGTTGCTGGCGGCAATCAGCCGGAAATCCGCCTTGATTTCCTTGGTGCCGCCAAGCCGCCGGAATGTGCCAGTTTCCAGCACACGAAGAAACTTGGCCTGGATTGAGAGTGGCATTTCGCTGATTTCATCCAGAAACAGCGTGCCCTTGTGCGCCAGTTCCACCAGGCCTTTCTTCATGCCCACGCAGCCGGTGTAAGCGCCATGTTCGTGGCCAAAGAGTTCGTTGACGAACATTTCTTCCGTGAACTGTGTGCAATCCACCGCGACCAGTTCACCTGATGACCGGGCTGATTTGCGATGCAGGAACTGGGCGGCAAGTTCCTTGCCTGTGCCGGTTTCGCCATGAATAAGCACGGTGGAATCCGTACCGGCAACCAGGCAAAGATTGTCCAGCACGCGCGTAAACGATGGGCAGCAGCCAACCATTTTCTCTTCGTCGAAAACCAGATCCACTTCCTTGCTGATGGGGTGCATGCCTTCGCCCATATAGAGCAGCTTGCCGCTGTCGTCGGACACCGGGCTGCCATGAATGGCAACGTATTCAGGCGCATGGTCGCGATCAAGATGACGATGGATAACCTGCATGGCTTCCTTGTCCTTGAATACCTTGGACAGGGGACATTCTTCGCCATTGATGTCACAGGTGTACTCGCTCTTGTGTGAAACCTCGTGGCATTTCATGCCAACGATTTCATGCGGCGCAAGATGGGTGTAAGACTCGGCGTATTTTCTGTTACAGGCGACGATGAAATAGTTTTCATCAACCAGCGCAAAAGGCTCGGGATGCGCGTCGACCAGACTTTGGATCAGGGTTTTGTCCATGGTTTTACAAAGAAATGCGCCTCGTCAAATACTGCAGGGGTGGGCTTATTGTTTCTTTAAAACCGGGCCAAAATCAACCACAAGCCGTCAAGTGTTTTGTAACAAAGGTACGGAGAACCATGTTTTTAAAATTCAGGAGAATAAAAAAGGCAGCTCAGGCTGCCTTTTTTAAACGTTGAATATCCCAACAATCAACGCATGCCCTGGATGTATTGCGCCACGGCTTCCATTTCCTGCGGCGTCATCTTGGCGGAAATCACCCGCATCATTTTGGCGGCATCGTTGGCGCGCTCGCCTGCGCGGAATTTATTCAACTGATCAAGCGTGTAGTCGGCATGCTGGCCGGCCAAACGGGGAAACTGGATGGGAATGCCTTCGCCCTTGGCGCCGTGGCAGGATGCGCAGGCGGGCACACCGGAGCCCTGCACGCCGCCTCGGTATATTTTCTGGCCCAGGGTTGCTTTGGCTTTGTCTTTGGCCGTGGCGGCTTTGGCGGATTTTTCACTGAAATAGGCGGAAATGTTTTTCATGTCCGCCGGCGTCAGGCTGGCGACCATGCCCATCATGACCGCGCTGCTGCGCTCGCCAGACTTGAAGTTGGCCAATTGTTTGTTCAGGTATTCCGCACCCTGGCCGGCCAGGCTGGGGTTGGCGGGAATGGCACTGTTGCCGTCCACGCCGTGACAACCCGCGCAAACGGAATTGACAATTGCTTCAGCGGCCTTGGGATCGCCTTTGGCGGATAGTGTCGGTGCTTCAGCTGCGAAAGCCGGAACGGACAGAACAGCGGCAAACAACATTGCCAGTTGGGTTTTCATCCAGAACTCCTTGGGAGATATAAGTGACGTGAACGCGAAATACAGCGCGTAAAATGGCGAAATTTTAGCGAATTTGAATATACCTGCCAAGGCAATGCCTCTCTTTAGCCAACTTTCTTATGCAACATCCGCAGCCACCCTGGCCCAACTTCCTGAAAGCCGGGTCGAAATCGCCTTTGCCGGGCGGTCGAATGCAGGCAAATCCAGCGCCATCAACACGCTGGCAGGACACAAGCGGCTGGCTTTTGTTTCCAAGACACCCGGTCGAACACAACTGATCAATTTTTTTACTGTGGATGATGGGCGTTATATCGTTGATTTGCCTGGTTATGGCTACGCCAAAGTGCCGCCGGAAATCCGTGAGCGCTGGGAAAACGTGCTCTCAGCCTACCTGCAAACACGTCATGCACTGGCCGGACTGGTGCTGATCATGGATGCTCGCCACCCGCTGACGCCGCTTGACCAACGGATGCTTGACTGGTTTCTGCCTCGTGGCCTGCCCGTGCATATCCTGCTGACCAAGGCCGACAAGCTTTCACGCGGCGAAGCAAATAAAACCCTGCTGGAGGTGAAAAAGGCACTGAAAGATGCGCCTCAGGTCAGCGTGCAGCTTTTTTCCAGCCTGGCGAAACAAGGCATTGACGAGGCCGAAGGCGTTATCAATAACTGGCTTGCGGTGGAATGAAGAAATAAAAAACCCGGCCAAAGGGGGGCCGGGTCAAAGACCTTCTGGAATCGAAGGTTCCCGCTCAGGGAGGAGAAGCGGGAGACAGCAAACGCCATCTGCAAACATAGAGAAGGGGGGCGTAAAATAGTTCCGGAAAATTTCTGGAGAATATTGTGGCCCTCCCCTTTGGCGCTTACCCCGGCCGTCGCATGCGCCGCATGCGGCACGATGACTTTTCCCGCCGCATGATGCGGGAAAACACGTTATCTGCAGCCGACCTGATCTACCCTGTTTTCGTGCTGGATGGTAAAAGCCGCCGCGAAGCCGTGGCTTCCATGCCCGGCGTGGAAAGGCTGTCGCTGGATTTATTGCTGCCTGTCGCCGAGGAATGCGCAAAACTGGGCATCCCAGCGCTGGCCTTGTTTCCGGTCATCGATTCCAGCCTGAAGTCATTAGGCGCAGAGGAAGCCTTTAATCCGGATGGACTGGTTCCCCGTGTGGTGGCCGCACTCAAAAAGGCGGTTCCGGAACTGGGCATTATCACCGACGTAGCGCTGGACCCTTACACCAGCCATGGGCAGGACGGCCTGATCGATGACAAGGGCTATGTTTTGAACGATGAAACTGTTTTTGTTCTGCAAAAACAGGCGGTTAACCATGCCCAGGCGGGTGCGGACATCGTCGCCCCTTCTGACATGATGGACGGCCGGATCGGCGCAGTCCGGTCGGCATTGGACGCGGAGGGGCATATCCACACCCGCATCCTGGCCTATGCTGCCAAGTACGCTTCCAGCTTTTACGGGCCTTTCCGCGACGCCGTCGGCTCTGCCGCCAACTTGGGCGCGGGCAACAAATACACCTATCAGATGGACCCGGCCAATTCCGACGAAGCCCTGTGGGAAGTGGGGCTGGACCTGCAGGAAGGCGCCGACATGGTCATGGTCAAGCCCGGCATGCCTTACCTGGATATTGTAAAAAAGGTGAAAGACGCCTACAGCGCCCCCACATTCGCCTATCAGGTCAGCGGGGAATATGCCATGCTGAAAGCTGCCGGCCAGAATGGCTGGATTAACGAGCAGGCATGCGTCAGGGAGGCCCTTTTAAGCTTCAAGCGGGCTGGAGCGGATGGGGTGTTGACCTATTTTGCGCTGGAAGCGGCAAGGTGGCTCAAAGATTAAAGACTGACATTGCTAAATCGTATTAAGTTGTCCTGAATTGCTGCCGAAATTAGAAATATCAGAATCAAGCTTTAAGGATGACGAGCGTGATCAGACTACGTATACCTAATTCAAACCAACAAATGCCGGATATTCCTAAACATCCTTTTGGATTTAAAAATCGTCGCCGGGATCCGGACGAATGGGATAAAACGATTATCGCTTTCCAGTCACCATACAGACTAAAGGACTTGTGTATTGATCAGAGTCAGGATTTGTCTAACGAGGCTACGCAAACCATTCGCCAGGAGTTCAAGGTTCGTTTGGCAAATACGGAAGATCGAAGAAAATCAGCCAGTCTTTTAATTGAAAAGATGTACAGCTGGCGCGGCTACGATTCGCCGTCACTAAACCAGGATCCCAATAAAATTACCCTGGTTGCTTACCAGGATGAGAAAGTAGTTGGCACACTGACCCTTGGGGTGGATTCCCCAGATGGCTTGGTTGTTGATCAATTATATAAGCTAGAAGCTGACAGGCTCAGGGCTCAGGGGCGCAGACTATGCGATGTAACCAAACTTGCGGTTGATCCGGACATTAAATCTAAGCAGGTATTGGGGGCCTTGTTTCATCTCTCGGTCATATATGGCCGCAATATTCACCACGCAACGGACTTTTTAATTGAGATCAACCCGCGACACGCACTTTTTTATCAGCGAATGATTGGCTTCGAGCCATTTGGCGACGAAAAGTTATGTCCTCGAGTAAATGCACCGGCAGTTTTGCTTAAGTTGGATCTGGCTTACTCTGACGAACAAGTGAAAAAATACGGCGGCCTTGGCTCTTCTGCACAAGGTGTAAAGAATATCTATCCCTACTGGTTCTCAAAAGAAGACGAATTGGGTATTACCCAGCGTTTGTTAAGAGGCGAGTGATTGCCTGGATCAATCAATTTGCCACCGTTGGTGGCTTATCTTGTCGAGGCAGCGGGATGTGCGCCATCGGCAGACAATTCACAGCCGTGGTGTTTTGAATGGGATGGTGATGTCCTGACAGGCCGAGCAGCCCGGCGTGGCGGATTCCCTGTTGATTATCATGCAACCATCATGGCACTTGGTGCGGCAGCCGAGAATTTGATTTCAGCGGCCAAGAGTTTGGGCCTGGATTTGTCATCCTGGAATTTCTGCGCGCCCGGGCCGGATGATGTCTTTATTCACGGCAGCCTGGCAGAACACCTGGAAACAGACGGCTTCCCGGAAAACCCGACATGGAAAAGAAGGCATACAAATCGACTACCTTATGTTCCTGAAATCAGTTCACATGTTTTGCCAGAACTTGAAGCTTGTCATGTTGGGCAAGCCAAGGTTAACGCCATCACCGGAGCGGAGATTAAAACGCTTGCTGCATGGGTCAGGCAAGCCTCGGAAGTTCGGTTTCAGACCCGCGAAGTCAACGAGTGGTTTGCATCAAGCTTGCGCTATGGGAACGCTCTGCAAGATTTGATTGAAGGATTGAATGTCAAGACGCTAGCCTTGCCTCCGGGGGGGGTGGGCCTGTTAAAGCTCATGTCAAACTGGAATAGAATGCAATGGCTAAACCGTTTCAAGGTTTACAAATTATTTGCGTCAATTGAAGCGATCAATTTTCAGAAAACGCCTTTGGTAATTGCAATTTATGGGCCGTCCGAGAAAGCCTCAATATTTGAAGCGGGCCGTTGCTTGCAGAAGGTTTGGTTAAAGGTAACCGAATTGGGCCTGTCGGCTCACCCTTACTATGTCGTAGCCGATCTTCTTGGCAGAATTGAGTCGGGTGGTGTCCCCCTGCAATGCATGCGGCAGGCAGAAAACATCAAAATGCAGGTTCATGAAAAATTTGGAAAAAATAGAACCTTGCATTGTTTGATGAGGGTGGGAATCCCAGCTGGAAAAATTGAATTCTCCGGCCGTTTGCCGATAGATGAAATTATGTGCAAAGCTTCAATCAGGAGTTGATCTTGTCCTATACGCCTAAGGAAATTGATTGGGAACGGCTTGTTTTGATTGCAGGGGGGCATACGGCATTTCAGCTCCTGTGGGCAGGTGTTGAGCTTGGCCTTTATGACAGCCTTTCTGCCAAACCTGGTCAGACACTGGATGAACTTGCCCTGGCATTAAAGCTGGAACGTCAGCCAGCGCGGATTTTGCTGATTGGCTTGACAGCATTGGGTGTCATCAAACTCAAAAATGGGCGATATAACAATGCTCAGGTAACCGAGGAGCGCATGGTCAGCGGCAAGCCGGGCTTCGTCGCCCCAATCCTTGGCTGGCAGGCGCACATTGTCTACCCGGGCATGATGGACTTTGTTACATCACTGAAAGAAAACCGCAATGCTGGCTTGGCGCGTTTCCCGGGCAGCGAACCTACGCTGTATGAACGCCTGACTCATGACAAGCGGCTGGAAAGGATTTTCCAGGATTCCATGAGCGGGCTTTCAAAACAGGCAAATCAATTTCTGCCCAAGGCCATGGATTTCAGCAGGTTCCGGCACGTGGTGGATGCGGGCGGTGGTGATGGCACCAATGCCATGGCGATTGCCCGTGCGTATCCAGACTTGAGAACGGCTGTTTTCGATTCAGCCTCAGTATGCGAGCATGCCCGGAAAAACATCGAAAAGCATGGCATGTCGGATCGCGTGGGAACATGGCCAGGCAATTTTTTCGATACCCCGTTTCCGCCCGATACGGACTGCGTTGTGTATTGCCACATTCTGACCATCTGGTCCATGGACAAAAACCGCACGTTGCTCAAACGTACCTTTGATGCGTTGCCGGAAGGTGGCGCAGTCGTGATTTTCAACATGATGGGCAACGATGACGACCGGGGCCCGCTCAGCACCGCGCTGGGTTCTCCCTATTTTCTGGCCATTGCCACGGGGGAGGGCATGCTGCATCCATGGAAGGATTATGAAACCGCCCTTCGCGACGTGGGATTCAAGCAAACGGTGAGAATGGATCAGGGCTTGCCGATCGATCACGGCATTCTGGTCGGCATCAAATAACCGGATTTCCGGCGAGCAGATGGAATACGACTATTTCGAGGCATTCAGCCGCAATCTCGGCTTCCTTTCCAAGGAGGAGCAGACGCGGCTTAAAAATGCACGTGTTGCCATAGCCGGGCTGGGTGGGACTGGCGGCGCACAAGTGCTTGCCCTGTCACGCATGGGCATTGGTCGATTTCACTTGGCCGACCCCGACACCTTTGAACTGGTTAACTTTAACCGGCAAAGCGGGGCAACCATGCCGAACATCGGGCGGGCGAAAACCGCTGTCGCCAGGGAAACCATCCAGTCGATCAATCCAGAGGCCGAAATCACTACTTTTGATGGCGGCATCAATGTCGAAAACATTGACGATTTTCTGGAGGGGGTCGATGTGGTTGTGGACTCCCTTGATTTTTACTGTTTCGAAGAACGTTTCCTGCTGTATTCAAACGCCAGGAAGCGCGGGTTGTGGGTTCTGACCGCTCCACCACTGGGGTTTGGCTTTACCCTGATCATGTTTGATCCCAATGGCATGAAATTCGAGGATTATTTCGGGTTTCGACCGGATATGTCAGCGCGCCAAAGAGTCATTGCGCTCATTGCCGGCATTGCCCCAAAACCCTTCATGTTCAAATACCTGGATCGATCGCGACCGGATTTTGAAGGACGGCGCCTACCTTCTGTAGGGGCTGCACCTTTCATGATCGCTGGTGTCATGGCCACGGAAGTGACCGGGGTATTGACCGGGAAGGGCCGCCCCATGGCAGCACCAACCATCTACCAGTTTGATGCCATGCTGAGACGTTTTCGCAAGAAAACCTATTTCTGGGGCATGCGAGGGCCGATTCAGCGGATTAAGCAACTGTTGCTGGATCGGGCTCTTCCACGCTAATCCTCTTGTCGGAATTTTTTACAAACTGTTTGAAAAGCCCTGTGGCGGCATGGGACCAGAAAAATAATTACCTATTAAATTCAGTGTGTTGAGTGGTTCGTTCAAGGGTTGGCACGGCAGATGCTTTATATCGGGCAACCGGCAGATGCCCGGGCAATCTTAACCAAGGAGCGAATGATGAAAATTGCAAAACTTAGCGCCCTGACCTCTGCGCTTGTAGTAGGCGGCCTGATGGCAACGTCCGCGAATGCTTTCTTCCTGTACCAGAATACGCGTCTGGAAGATGACAACATGGAAAAACTGAACATTGATCTGAACGGCAATGGTCTGCTGGACATCGGTGATTCTCTGCGTGGTGTTGTTGAAATCAACACGCTAGTTGAAATCGGCGGTGCTTCCTCTTCACAAAACAGCCTGTCCCCAGAGTTGACGGGCATTTTTGAAGTGGTTGTGACTGGAAAAGTCGCCACGGCTACACCTGGGTTATTCAACTACACTTTTGGTGCTGTGGCGGGTGGTGTAAATGGCCTTGGCGCGGGTGCGGCAATCGGCTTTTATACCGGCGGTACGAATCTTGATATTCCGGGTTGTCCAGACATTGCAACGTGCGAAGCCAATGCAACAACTGCTGGTGGCGGTTCGCTTTGGCTGACTTTGGGTTTCAACGATGCTGACGATGAGTGGAAGACCGGTTTGGGTGGGGCTCCAGAGAATACCAATTTGTTGGGTGTTCCTCAGGGTGTCGGCATCGGTACTTTCCTGTACTCATTAAGTGTGCTGACCAATAACACGGGCTACATCATCAATGATCAGGGGCTCACCTGCATTCCCGGTCTTGTGTACACATGCGCTGGTGATGGCAGAACAGATGTGGTTGGTTCCGGCTCCATTCAGGGCGCACAGGGTATAACTAATGGTTACACTTCCACCAGCGACTTCCAATACCAGATGAATGTTGTGCCTGAGCCAGGCACGATCGCCCTGTTGGGTTTGGGTTTGCTGGGCATGGGCTGGTCTGCTCGCCGTCGTGCAAGCTAATAGTCCGGCTGCATAAATTTGAAAGCCCTGCTTTCGCAGGGCTTTTTTTATTGGAGTGTCGCACATTTATGAATGTGCGGCTTTTTGCCTTAGCTTTAAATGCGAGCCCAGGAGTCATGACATACTTCTGGAGGATGCTGGTTCTAACAGACGGGGTAATTATTGGGCTCGATAACTGACCGCTAGATTTACAAGCTGTCATGAAGTGCTTGAGCCTGATTACGTTCGGGGAAATTGGCATTTTTGCTTAATAAATTGCGCAATTCAATTTTGGCGCGCTGATTTTCCCCGGTTTTGGCTAGTGAATAGGCGAAGTGATAGCGAATGCTCGGGTTGCCAGGCGCAAGCCGGGTGGCTTTTTCCAATTCAGATTTCCCTTCTTCAAGATTGCCGGAAGTCACAAGAATCCAGCCGAGTGTATCCAATACCACAGCTGAATCTGGTGCCAGCTTTTTCGCGGCATGTGCAATTTCCAGCGCTCTAGGCTGACGAGCCAGATGATATAAGCTGGCAAGGTTGTTTAGGATGGCAACATTGGCAGGATCCTGTTTTGAAATTGATTCGTATTGCTTGATAGCTTCTGTCGTCCTGCCGGAAGCAACAAGAATTTCCGCAAGTGCTCCTCTTGTGTCAAGATCGTTTGGATGATTTGCAATCCAGGTAGTGAGAATGCTTTCGGCCTGTCTCAGATTCTTTGTCTGGCGGTATGCTTGCGCCAGCTTGGTGACGATTATTCCGCCAGGTCTCAATGACATGGCTTTTTCGTAGGAAGCAACAGCTTCGCCGGTTGCGTTTCGGCCGAGTGCTATGTCTCCTTGGAGTATGAACCCCGCCGGATGGTTTGGATAGAGCTCAATAAGCTTGCGGCTAATAGCTGATGCGGAATCCAGTTTGTTGGCTTTGATTTCCATGCTGCCTAGTGCCACCAGAACAGCCCTCGAATCTGGTGCCAATTCGAGCGAAGACTGAAAAGATTTTCGTGCCGCGTCAAATTGACCCAGGCCCATTTGTGCCATCCCGAGCTTGTAGTGCAAGTCTGCATTACGCGGTGAGTTGGCAATCAGTCCTTTGAACCCGGAGATGGCATCGGTAAATTGCCCGGTGGCTAATTGAGTATTGCTGAGCAGCAGTTGAGCGCGCGTATTATTGTTAAACTTATAGGCAGCTTCCTGGGCAATGTTTAACGCCTTTTGAGGGTTGTTTGCAGCAAGCTCTAGCTGTACCAGCAACTCCTTGGGCCGGATGGCGTCAGGATTGCTGGAAACGGCACGCTCAATGAGCGCGCGCTCTTCGGAGAGGTTTCCTGCCTCCTTGCTGAAGTAAGCCTTGACCAGCAGCAAGTGCTCGTTTTTTGGCTGTGCTTCAAGCGCTTTGTCCAGTCTTCGAGCCGCTTCAGCTTTATTCCCGGTGCGGGCAAACAATTCGATTGTTGTCAGGGTTGCCGTAAGATTTTGCGGCTCAAGCTTCAACACATCCTCATAAAATTTTACTGCGGTCTTGTAGTCGCCAAGCTGGGCATGAGCGGCGCCACTTAAAAGAAGGGCCTCGATGCTTTTCGGTGATTTCCTTCGTGCATTTGCCAATGCATCAAGGGCAGCTTGCGGTTTTTGACTGCCAAGGTATGTACGGGCAAGGCTTAGGTCAGCTTCAGGGCCGGAAGCCGATTGTGCCGCGTTCTTGAGCAAATCAAGGCCGCTATCCAGTTGCCCTTGCAAAATCATGCTGTTGCCGAGCGCCAGTTTTGGGATGCTGCTGTTTGGCGTTAGAGTCATCGCACGGCTGAACATTTGCTGGGCTTCTGGATGGCGACCGAGCTGCTGCAACGCCTCGCCAGCCAGACCAAAATGGGTGGCATTGGCATTAGGCGTCTGAAGGATGGGGCTAATAATATCCAAAGCGGCTTTAGGTTGCTTCAAGAACAAATTGGTGTGCGCAAGCAAGGTGCGGATGGGGATGGAAGCAGATCTAAGTGAAAGTGCGGTATTGAATGACTGCTTGGCAAGTTCGTAATCCTTGGATTCCAGATATGTGGAACCCAGGAGAATGAGACTGTCAATGTGGCTTGGCGCAATTTTCAGATTGCTTTCCAGAAGGCTTCTGGCCTTGGGAAAATCTTTGGATTGAAAGGCGATAAGAGAATCGAGGTACTTGCTTAAATAATGATTCGGATAAAGAGCACGTAGCTTTTCTATGTTGGCTTTGGCATCATCTGTTCGATTCAGCGCGACCAGAATCGTGGCACGTCCTGAAAGGGCGTCCAGGTTTGTTTTATCTATCAAGATTGCCTTATCAAATGCTTTGAGGCTTTCTTCCTGTTTGCCAAGCGTTTTTTCGAATGATGCCAGTGCAAGCCAATTGTCCGGGTTTTTGGGATCAAGCCTGATGGCTTGCTGAACATTTTGTAGTGCGGTATCAGTGCGGCCATTAATGAACTCACACAGGCCCAATCCAATGTAGCCGGGAGCAAGATCCGGATCCAGTTGGATTGAGGACTTATACATATCACATGCCTCGGTTATCTTGCCAAGCCCCATCAATGCATCAGCTCTCATTTGCTGGGTTGAGGCATTCTCCTTTGGGGATGCCGCAGGGTCAGACTGAACTTCGTTCAGGACACGTTGATACTCACGAGTCAAAAGCAGTGCTTTGACGAAATGAGGTTTTAAAGAGTCGCTGTTTACGCCTAACTGTTGGGCCTTTTCGAGTTCCTTTAGCGCACTATCACCTAGTTTGAAACGAATGTAGGTCTGTCCCAAAAGCCAGCGTGCCTGTGCGTTGTTGGGGTCCTTTTGTACGGCATTTTTTAACTCAAGGAGACTTCCCCTGAAGTCCCCCTGACTTTGTAAGTCTTTGGCTTGCTTAATGTGCTCTTCGGGGGTAAGGCTGTCGGTCCGATTGCAGCCATTAAAGACAGAAGACGAAACAAGTGCTAATGAAATGGCAAGCGTAATAGGCGTTAAACGGAATGAAAAGGGATGCATGGGCGCGTTCTCATGGGTTGCTGGATAATTGCTGAAGAAGTGTTTTTGCTTCAGCTTCCATGGAAAATTTCTTACTGCGTTTCAAAAGTTCATTAAGCTCGAGTTGGGCGCGTGTTTTGTCTCCGTTTGCGGCAAGTGCTGCCGCATAATGGTACTGAATGTCGCCAGAATCAGGGGCTTTTGACAGAGCCTGTTGAAGAAAAGTAACACCCTTTGCGGCTTGTCCTGTTTGTGAAAGGGCCCAACCGTAGGTATCAAGTACGGAGGCATTGCCGGGTTGTAATTTGTACGCTTGTTCCGCATAAGTCACGGCGCGCTTGTCCTTTAGCTGGGCGAAGGCGTAAGCCAGATTATTCAGAACAGCAAGCTGGCCGGGCAGTTTCTGGTTAAGGTAAAGATAGTGGTTGGCCGCATCGGCATATTGCCCTGCTCCGATTTTGGACTCTGCGTAAGCCAACCGGATGGCGTGGTCGTCGGGGTGGGTTTTCAGCCAGGCAGCAAGGCGCCTGTCAGCTTCCGCGAGCTGGTTGGACGATCTGAGCGCCGCGGCCTGTTTTAGCAGAATGGCGTTTCCGGGCTGGATTTTGCCTGCCTGATCATAGGCTGCGAGCGCGCCGGCAAAATTTTTCTGGCTCATCAGGATGTCGCCTTCAAGCATCAGGCCTAGCGGATCCTTGGGCGATGTGCGTTTAATGATTTCGGCCTGTTTGAGGGCTTCGGCGACCTGCCCGGTTTTGATCAGAAGCTGCGCAATATCCAGCCGCGCCTGGAGATGGTTTTCGTCCAGTTCCAGCACTTTGCTCAGGTTCTTCCGCGCGGGCTCAAGTTCGTTCAACGCAATCAGGCTTTGCGCCAGCTTATAATGCAGGGAGGAAGAGTTCGGTGCAAGCTCAACCAGTTTGCCGAAAGAGTCCTTGGCATTCTGCTTTTCGCCGGCGGCAAGCTGGACGTTGCCAAGCAATTCCAGCGCGGCGGTGCTCTTGGGGTTGGCATTGTAGGCTTCGCGGGCGAGGGCGAGTGCCTTCGCGGGTTCTTTTTTGCCGAGATGATACTGGGCAAGCAGGCTTCGTGGCTGGATGGCATTGGGGTCGGCCTGCGCGGCTTTATTCAACCAGTCGAGGTAGGCGCTTTCGTTTTTGGCCCTGGCCTCGATGCTGGCAAGCGCCAGCATGGCATTTAGGTTTTTCGGGTCGGCCTTGAGAACGGATGTGAATCTCGACTTGGCGGCCTGCAGATTGTTTTCCTTCATGTCCAGTTGGGCAAGATTGGCTGCCGCGGAAAAGTACTTCGGGTCGATGCTTAATGCTTTTTCGAATTGCTTTCGTGCACCGGCTGGATCGTTTTTGCCCATCAAGGCGGCCCCCCTGAAATTTGCAGGCTGCGGGCTGCCGGGCATTTTCTTTTCAAGCTGGCTGATGGCGGCAAGCGCCTGGTCAAATTCCTTGCGCTTCAGGTGGTTCATGATCAGAAGCGTGTCAGCCCGGGTGCTGTCGGCATCAAGAGAAGCGCTGGCCTGGAAATCAGTGATGGCTTGCGCATCGCCCTGCGCCATGCGGGCGAGTCCAAGCTCGGTGCGTATCGCGGCGCTATCTGGCTTGAGTGCCGATGCCTTGGCGAAATACTGTTCGGCCAGCGGGTAATTCTTTCGGGCCAGGGCGATTTCACCCGCCACGATGAGGGTGGAAGCATCCTGGCTTTGGGATGGATCAAGTGGCTTGAGCGTTTCTTCTGCTGCATCGACTTGACCGCGTTTTAGTAATGACGCAGCCAGCAGACGTCGTGAATAAACATGTCCGGGTGCCGCGCTCAGTACTTTCTTCAAGTGTGTTTCAGCGGTTTCCATTGAACCAAGTGAATATTCAACCGCGCCTGCCAGCAGGTTGGCGGGCAAATAATCGGGCGCGGATTTAAGTACCGGCGCTAGATCGTCGTGGGCTTTGGCAGCCTGGTTGCTGCGAAACTCGATCAGCGCCCGTGTATAGCGTGCAATGAGGTGGTTGGGAGCACTTTTAAGAACAGTATCGACTTCTTTGCGGGCATCATCCAGCCGGTTGTCGCCGATGGCCAGCGTGGCAAGCGCGAGATGCGCGGGCGCATTATCAGGGTCGTTGCCGATGATGGCCTGATAAATCTTTGTGGCCTCGGCAGGTTTGCCGGTCATCTTGAGAATCTCACCTTTTAGCAACAGATAATTTGATTGCTTGGGCTCAAGTTGAATGGCCTGATCCAGGCTGCCCAGGGCCTGATTAACCTGGCGATCAACCAGATGCAGTTTCGCCTGGGCGAAATGAAGCTCCGCTTCGGTTGGAAAGGCTTTCAGTGCTTCGTCGAGAATTTTTCGCGATTCTTCAGGCTGTTTAAGCCCGAGATAGGCCTGCGCGCGGGCGGCAAGCATCTGTGCGCGAACCGGACTGCTTTCTTCGGGTACGGGCAGTTCATCGATGATGCGCTGAAACTCGCGCAGGCCCATCAATGCCTGGGCCAGCAGTGGGTTGATGGTTTCAGGTTTTTGGCCCAATCCCCGTGCACGGGAAAGCTCTTTCTCGGCCGGGGCATACTCGCCCCGGGCGAGATAAAGCTTGCCAAGCAGCAGGCGCGCTTCACTGTTCTTCTCGTCAGCCTGGATGGCGCTTTTGAGCTGGATGACCGCAGCTTTCAAATCGCCTTTTGACTGCGCGGATTTTGCCTGCTCGACCAGTGCATGCGCATCTTCACCGCCGCAACCGGAAAGTGACAGCATGATGCTGACCGAGAACATCTTGATCAGGTGGTGGCGACGGGAATTACTGTTAATCATGAACTACTCTCCAGGCGAATCGAACCAGTATTTCTTTGCGGGTTAGGCCGGAGCAAGAAGCATACAACAGCTACTTGCCATGGCGGGCAAACTCCCTACTTTAAGCCCAGCTTGCTCATCAGGTCGTAAAGGGTTGGGCGGCTGATGCCGAGCAATTCGGCGGCTTGAGCGACATTGTCGCCTGTGCGAGCCATTGCGCGTATGACAGCCCGGCGTTCTGCCTCATCGCGAACTTGTCGCAGGTTGAGCGGCTCTTCTTGTGATGCCTTGGGGTTCAATCCGAGATCCTCGGCATTGACCATCGGCCCGTCGGCCATGATCACAGAACGCTTGATCAGGTTTTCCATTTCGCGGACATTGCCAGGCCAGGTGTGTGTGTCCAACACCTTCAGAGCATCCGGCGTGAAACCCTTGAGGTTGCGGTTCTGTTCCAGGGAGTGGCGTTCAAGGAAAGCCTGGGCCAGCAGGATGGCGTCACCGTGGCGCTCCCTGAGCGGCGGGATGGTGACAGTAATTTCGGTAAGCCGGTAAAACAGGTCTTCGCGGAAACGTCCTTCGCGGATCATGGCTTGCAGATCCTGGTGGGTGGCGCAGACAACGCGGACATCAACGGGGATTTCGGATCGTCCGCCAAGTCGTTCGATGACGCGCTCCTGCAGGAATCGCAATAGCTTTGCTTGCAGGGGCAATGGCAAATCACCGATTTCATCCAGGAACAAGGTGCCCTGATGCGCTGTTTCGATTTTTCCGGGCGTGGTTTTGCTGGCGCCGGTGAACGCGCCCTTCTCATAGCCAAACAACTCCGATTCCAGCAGGTTCTCGGGGATGGCGGCGCAGTTGATGGCGACAAAGCGCTTGTCGGCGCGCGGCGACAAGGAGTGGACCGCGCGGGCCAGCACCTCCTTGCCGGTGCCGGACTCGCCAAGCAACAAAACCGTGGCGTTGGAAGGCGCGACTTTCTCGACCATGCGGCAAACCTTGAGCATGGCATCGTCATGGGTGATTAGCCCCTGCAACGGCGAAGTTGCGGCACTGCGCAGGCGAACATTTTCCACTTCAAGGCTGTGAACGTGAAAAGCACGGCTGACCATGATTGCCAGCACATCGGGGTCAAATGGCTTCTGGAAAAAATCAAACGCCCCCAGCCCAACCGCCTTGACTGCATTGGTTCGATCCAGGTTGCCGGTGACGACAATGACTTTTGTGGCAGGTGAGAGAGCGAGGATTTGTTCCAGCGCTGCGAGTCCCTCGGTCGCGCCATCGGGATCGGGCGGAAGACCGAGATCAAGCAGGACGACGGCGGGTTCTTGCCTGCGCAATTGATTGACAGCCTCTTCGCGCGTAGCGGCCGTGGTCACGTCATACTGTTCCAGACTCCATTTGATCTGCTTTTGCAGGCCTGGATCGTCTTCTACAACCAGAATGGATTGTTTTTCCGCGTTCATGCCGCGACTCCCATGGTTTGTGTATTTTCGTTGGCGGCAGGCAATTGAATGCTGAAGCGCGTTCCCTTGCCCGGTGCGCTGTCAACCTGCACCTGTCCGCCCAAGCTGCGGACATATTCGCGGCATTCGTAGGCGCCAATGCCCATGCCTGCTCCTTTTGTTGAATCAAAGGGCCGGAATAGCCGATCGCGGACAAAATCGTCAGTCATGCCGGCACCATCGTCAGTGATGTCCAGACTCACGCGCTCAACATTGCATGCCACTTTCAGTGTGACGTGTCCCTGCTCCAGCGTGGCTTCCAGCGCGTTTTGCAATACATGGCCGATGACGCGTGACAGTTGAGACGGATCAGCCCGCACGAAAGCCTGGTTGCATTCGGCCAGCAATTCGGGTTTGAGCTTGAATGCACGCTTGGATTCGATGACTTCCGGCAACAGCTTGATCAAATCGACAATCTGGTTGCCGCTCTGCTCGCTTGCGCGGCGGAGCTGGGCCAAAACCTTGTTCATCCGGGTTACCGAGCTTTCCACTGTGGTAAGCATGTCTTCCTGGAATTCCGGATTATGTTTGTGCTTGGCGGCATTGGACAAAAGCAGGGACAACTGGGCTACAAGATTTTTCAGGTCATGAATGACGAAAGTCGTGGTGCGGTTAAAGGATTCAAACTGACGGGCGACCACCAGGGCGTTGTTGACCTGCATTTGCGCCAGATGAATCGCGGCCTGGCGCGAGGCGGTTTTCAAAAGATCGCTGACTTCCCAGTTGAACACAATATTTCCCAGCGAATGTTTCAGCACCACGAAACCCAGTATCTCGTCATGGATCAGTAACGGTACCACCAGCCACGCGTCACGGTGGTTGTGCAACCATGGTGGAAGTTCAAGCGATTCATAGCGTTGCGGATTGACGCGATATTCATCAAGATTGATGACCCACTGCTGGCTTTTTAACCAGTCAACCAGTGATGCGTCGCCAAGAGCGTCGCCCTCCAGATCGGACATGTTCCAGTAGGCAACCCGCCTGAAATCCCCATCCGCTTCCTTTAGCCAGATGGCGCCTCCTGGGCTTTCCACCAGTCCGGCCAGGGCTTCCACGGCGCGCTCGCACAGCCTTTCACCAGGTTGGCCTTCAGACAACAGGCGGGTGAACTTGAGCCATTCTTCCCGATAATCGTAGTGCAGGGAAAAGAAATGCTTGTTGAGAAATACCCTGAGACGGGCGCGAAGCGTGCCTGAAAACAGCACCACCGCCAGCAGCATCAGCGCCGCGAACAGGAAAACGGTCTGCAGCACATGGCCCCAGTCGCCACCACGTGTGCGCAAGTAATATCCTGCCGCTGCCATGACCAGCAGATAGGCACCGGCACCTATCAGTGTGGTGCCATGAAATACCAGGCGGCGGGAAAGCGCGAGGTTGGTGCTTTTTGTGTCTTGCCGGGAGGCGGCCAATCCCAGAAGGGGCGCGATCAGGGCAACCGCGAATCCGCGCGCTTGCCAGATTTCATCATCCAGACTGTGGAATAACACTAAATGGGTGTAAGAGTAAAAATCATAGGCAAAGAGCGCGCCCAGTCCCAGGCTCAAGAATTTCAACGCCCAGCGGCCTTCGGGTCGAGCGCCACGGTAAACCTGTTCCACCAGTACCAGTCCGGTCAGGCTGGTCAACAGCCAAAGGGTATGGCGCAAGCCGGGAATTAGCCGCGGGAGTGTGTCTGATCCCATCATAATGGCCATGTCTGTAACAAGTAGCATGGGCAAACCTAGGCCGCCTATGATGAGGAAGGTCAGAAATGCCGGCCGCTTTTCTTCTTCGGGCCGCCGTGTTTCGAGGATGTGCAGCAGAAATCCAAGCCAGGCAACATTGCGCAACGTCTCCAGAAACAGACTTGAGGAAGCCGGGTTGCCAAGAGACAGCGCTTCAAGGGATGAAGCCAGCGCCCAGCAGGCGGTAAGCAGGTTGGCAATGGCAAACAAAGTGAAATGGCGCCACGCCCGCCACTGGTGCAAGCCGATTGCGGTTAACAGCAAGAATGCCAGCGCGGCGAGGCCGTAACCGAATGCGGCCAGGTTGATCATCTCAGCGTACGCCTTTGCCTAACAGGACGACTTGGGCTGTTTGGGTCAGTATCATCAAATCCAGAAACAGGCTGTGATTTTTCACGTAGTACAAGTCGTATTGTAGTTTCTCCAATGCATCTTCAATACTGGCGCCATAGGGATAGCGAACCTGCGCCCAGCCAGTTATGCCGGGCTTTACCGTATGCCGTACGCCATAGTAGGGGATCTGGCGATTGAGGTCGGCCACGAAGTAGGGACGTTCTGGACGCGGGCCGACAAAGCTCATTTCGCCCATGAATACGTTAAATACTTGCGGCAGTTCATCGATGCGCGTGCGGCGTATGAATCGCCCAACCAGTGTGACACGGTTGTCGTTTTTCTTCGCCCACTGGGGGCGACCGTCCTTTTCGGCATCCGCTCGCATGCTGCGGAACTTGAAAATGGAGAAAGGCCGGCCATGCTGGCCAACCCGTTCCTGCCGGTAAAAAACCGGGCCGTGGCTTTCCAGTTTGATGAGAATCGCCGCGATCAGCATGATGGGCGAAGTGGCCGCCAAAAGCATCAGACTGACGATCAGATCGAAAACGCGCTTGACCGTATCCCGCAACATGCCCTGATGGAAGCCCTCGCCCAGAATCATCCAGCTGGCGTTCATGGAGTCCAGTTGCAGATGTCCGTTTTCGCGTTCAAAAAAAGTTGAGAGTTCGGTAACGCGCACGCCGCGCAGTTTGCATTCGAGCAGGTCGGCGATGGGTAAACCACCACCACGGCGATCCCGGACGGCCAGAAGAATTTCATTCACCTGATGCCGGTCGACCAAATCGGACAGTGGGGAGTCTGTCTGAAGGATGCGTTCATGGGGAACAAAATGATGTGTGCCGCCCGCCGGAATGTAACCCACAACCTGAATGCCGCAGGATGGCCCTCTTTTGGCCAGAATATCCTCCACCTTGGCCGCGCGGCTGCCAGTTCCCAGCACCAGCACTCTCGATTTGAGTGTATTCAGATTGGCCCATTGCAGATAACCCAGCCGGGCCAGAATAACGCCGGCGAGAGAGACGCCAAATCCCAGAAGAAAAACGCCACGGCCGAGCGAAAGCGAGGGAATGAAGTAAAACAGCTGGGCCATGATCATCAGACCAAGGCCGAATGCCAGACCCAACCGCAGCAGCAGGTTTTTGATGCCCCAACCCCATTCGATGTCATACAAACCAAATGCCGCCATGAGAAGCAACATGGTGACGGTGAATAACAAAGCAGTGGGTAGCAAAGGGTCTGCTGATTGGATCAGGGGCGTATCACCTGAAAAACGAATACCCGCACCCAGATAAATGGCACTGCCCAGGATGATTGCCTCGGCGATTACCAGTAACAGGATGCTTGCGGGCACGTAGTGCCGGAAAAATCGGATCATTGCAGGAGGTTGATGTGACGGCGGTTACAGAAATTGCAGTTTTTGTGCCAGGCCGCTACATCCAATTAGCGCTGCTTCTTTCGTTTAAAGACGGCAAAATGACAACACAACTGTCGAAAAATGAACTGCTCAGTTCCCTGTTTGTAACAGGTTGCGAGCTTGCTGCAAACGAATGCGGCGAGGTGTGCCATCCGCGAGATTACGGCGCATCTGCCGTAACTCGTTCAAAGGATAAACCGTTATCTCAATACTTGCCCGTGCATCTTCCAATGAGTAATGCGGGTATATCTGGCCATCCAGACGGATTTCGCTTCGCTTGCAGGCAATTTGCCGATTCATGAGGTAGAACTCCAGCTCCTTGTCGTTGTCGGTAAAAAGTTGCAGGTTGATATCGGAATGCCGGCCTGCGGTGCCATTCAGAACAGAGCCGGTTAAATGGGGATCGAAATCGGACAGCAGTTCCATGTATTCAATTGCAATTTCTCGAAGCAAATTCAACCTGTCCTGTTGTTCCTGCCCTTGATACAACGCTTGATAGCTGCGCAAGGCCTCTTCGATTTCGCGGTTGTCGGGAAGATGCCGGCTGTCCGCTGCGCCTAGTTGACGCGCGGCCTTGCGCTTGGCGAAACCATAATCCAGGCCACCATCCTCGGCGAGCAGACGCGCCGCTTCATGGGCTATCCGGCGGCGCATGTCAGAAGTTTTCATATGGCGAAACCTTCCAGGGGCGTTTCCTCGATGACGGGAGAGTCATTGTCCGCCTGACTGGGCATGTTTTCCTGATAAAAATACTCGGTGATTCCTTCTGCTTCGTCCGGGATGGCATGGCCGGTCGCAGGATCGATTTTCGCGGAGGCAATGCCAGACGGGATTCTGAATCCTTTCTGCGGCACACCTGAGAGTGCACGAGACATGAAATTCATCCAGATGGGCAAGGCTGCCTGTGCGCCAGTTTCACCGCTGCCCAATGACTTGGGTTGATCAAAGCCGATCCATGCCACTGCGGTCAGATCGGGGCTGAAGCCGGCAAACCAGCCATCTCTCTGGTCATTGGTGGTGCCGGTTTTTCCGGCCAGATCGCTCCGTCCCAGTTGGCCGACACGTGCGGCAGTGCCCCGGCGGACGACATCCTGCATCATGCTGGTCATGAGGAAGGCATTGCGCGGATCAAGCACGCGGGGCGCGCCGGACGTGACGGTTTGCGGCCGGCTCTGCATGATCAACTTTCCATGCCCATCGTAGACTTTATCTATCAGGTAGGGGCTGACCCGGTAGCCGGAATTTGCGAAAACCGAATAAGCGCCTGCCAGCTGCAAGGGCGTGACCGAGCCCGCACCCAAAGCCATGGTCAGATAAGGCGGGTGGCGAGATGGATCAAAACCAAAACGCCGGATATAGTCCCTTGCATAATAGGGGCCGATGCCCTGCAGAATCCGTATGGATACCAGATTGAGGGATTTTGTCAGGGCAGTACGCATGCGGACCGGACCTGAATAGCCGCCGTCGTAATTCTGCGGTTCCCAGGCCGTGCCGCCCGCTTCATCGGCGGTCAGGCTCAAAGGAGCATCATCAATAATGCTTGCGGGTGTATAGCCTTTTTCCAAGGCCGCCGAATAGACAAAGGGCTTGAAGCTGGAACCAGGTTGACGCCAAGCCTGATTGGCATGGTTGAACTTGTTGCGATTGTAGTCAAACCCGCCCACCAGTGCGGTAATGGCGCCTGAGTCCGGGTCTATAGCGACCAGGGCGGCTTCTACCTCTGGAAGCTGGATGATTTTCCAGCTTTTGTCCTTGTTTTGCTGAATGCGAATCAGTGCCCCATGGGCAATCCGTTTGCCGGATTTGGCTTTGTCACCAAGCCAGCCTGCCACGAATTTGAGTCCGCTGGAAGTTATTTCAATTTCCCTGCCTGTGGCAAGCAAGGCCTTCACGGTTGTGGGATGGGCGGAGATCACCATGGCGGGCAGTAGGGCGTTTACTGGCTCCACACCCTTTAATGACTGCTCAATGACTTTGGCGCGCTCCTCGGCGTCTTTTGGCAGGTTAAAAGATTTTTCGGGCCCTCGGTAGCCGTGGCGCTGATCGTAGTCCAGCACCCCTTGCCACAAGGCCTGGTTGGCGGCTTCCTGATGCCTGCGTTTGATGGTGGTGACAACCTTGAAACCTGTACTGTAAAGAGCCTCTTCGCCAAATTGCTGGACAAGCGTCTGCCTGACCATTTCCGCGGCGTAGTCAGCAGGTACGTCGACCACACGCTTTTCCCGGCGGATAACGAGTTTTTCCTTGAGCGCGGCCTGATAGCTGGCGTCATTGATGAATTTCAGGGTTTTCATGCGTCCCAGCACATAGTGCTGACGGGCCGTGGCTCGTCGTGGATTGACCACCGGGTTGTAAAGAGAAGGTCCTTTGGGCAGACCAGCGAGCATGGCGGTTTCAGCCAGGCTAAGGTCTTTCAGCCCCTTGCCAAAATAGGTGCGGGCGGCCGCTTCAAATCCGTAAGCACGCTGGCCAAGGTAAATCTGGTTGATATAAAGCTCTAGAATCTTGTCTTTCGATAGGTTGTGTTCAATCTTGATAGCAAGCAGCGCTTCGGAGATTTTGCGAGTAAGTGTTCGCTCTCGTGTCAGGAAAAAGTTGCGTGCGACCTGCATCGTGATGGTACTGGCACCTTGCGATGCCCCGCCGGAAACGATATTTGCTCCCGCGGCACGGAGTACCCCTAGCGTATCCACGCCGCCATGCTCGTAAAAACGCTCGTCTTCGGCCGCGATGATGGCTTGTTTCATGGCCTGAGGAATCTGTTCAATTGGCAAAAAGGCCCGGCGTTCTTCCCCGTATTCAGCCAGCAGCGCGCCATCCCTGGAATAGATACGTAGCGGTATCTTGGGTTTGTAGTCCCTTAGACTCTCAATCGAAGGCAGATTGGGATAAATGAGCGCAGCGGCAAGGCCGCCAAGTGCCGTGCCAACTACGCCCAATCCCAGAAGCAGCGCCAGGGCGTAGTGCCACCATTTTGAAAACATGCAAGTGAACCCCTAAAGTTTGTCAGGATTATAGGCGTTATGAGTGTCGGATTTTGAACACAAATGTCGATTGTGGTTCGGACTCCCAGGAAAATGTTTGTGCTTATTGGCGGGTTGCTGTTAGGATTTAAACACAAATCTAATTATTTCAGCTAACCGGCTATAAACAAAGGGAAAATCCTTGAAATTCGAATTCAGCCTGGATGGATTTACAACCAAGACCCCGCCAATGCTGGGTCTGGACATCAGTTCCACCTCGATCAAGCTGGTGGAGATTTCCGAAGCTGGCAAGGATTTGTTCCGTGTCGAGCGCTATGCCATTGAAAGCCTGCCAAAAGAGGCGGTAAACGAAGGCAACATCGCCAATATGGAACAGGTTGCCGATGTTCTCAGGCATGCCTGGAAGGAAATGGGTACCCGGGTCAAGAACGTGGCGATGGCGCTGCCATCTTCGGCGGTGATAACCAAAAAGATTCTGGTTCCGGCCACATTGAGCGGGATTGAACTCGAAAATCAGGTCGAAAGCGAAGCCAACCAGGTGATTCCGTTCTCGCTGGACGAAGTCAACCTGGATTTCCAGATACTCGGCCCGTCCCCTGGCAGCCCGAATGATGTTGAGGTGTTGCTTGCGGCCGCCAGAAAAGAAAAGGTCGAAGACCGGGTCGCGGTCGCGGAAGCTGCGGGACTGAAAGCGCTGGTCATGGATGTCGAATCCTATGCAACACAGGGCGCTTACGATCGCATTGCCCATTTGCTGCCGAATGGTGGTGCAGGCCAGACCGTCGCAATCGTCGATGTGGGCGCCCAGAACATGCATATCAACATTCTGCACAACAACGAGTCTGTTTATCTGCGTGAACATGGCTTTGGCGGAAATCAGCTGAACCACGAAATATCTCGCCGTTACGGCATGACCAGCGAGGAAGCAGAACTGGCCAAACGCAAGGGCACATTGCCCGAGAGTTACGAAATTGAAGTATTGCGCCCTTATGGCGAAACACTGGCCATGGAAGTCGGCCGAGCCATGCAGTTGTTTACTACCTCAACCCAATACCACAAGGTAGACCATATTCTATTGGCGGGTGGTGGAGCCATGATTCCGGGTATCGACGAAGTGGTGGCCGGACGGACAAGCACTTCGACCATGATCGCCAATCCGTTCTCAAACATGGCAGTCGGTGCCAAGGTAAGACCCCAACAGTTAGCTGCGGATGCGCCATCCCTGTTTGTGGCCTGCGGCCTTGCCATGAGGAGGTTTGACGCGCAATGATTCGCATAAACCTTCTTCCCCATCGTGAACTTAAGCGCGCTGCACGCCGCCGCCAATTCAATTTCATGCTAGTGGCAGCCTTGGCGGGCGCAGTTGGCGTGGCTGTACTGGGCCAGACCCTGATATCCGCCCGGCAGTCAAATCAGGAAAACCGGAACCGCTACCTTGAACAGGAAATTGCCAAACTGGATGTTCAGATAGGCGAAATCAAGAAAATCCGCGAACAGACCCAGGCATTGCTGGAACGCAAGCAAGTGGTGGAAACGCTACAGTCCAACCGGACAGAAGTGGTTCATCTTTTTGATGAAATGATCCGCCAGTTGCCGGAAGGGTTGTATCTAAAAGCGATTAAGCAGACGGGAGCAGATATTCAACTTCAGGGATATACGCAATCAAGTGCGCGCGTTTCATCCTTGATGCGAAATCTCGATGCGTCTCCCTGGTTTGAAAATCCAAGATTGATCGAGATCAAATCAGCAACGGTAAATAACCTGCGGGCAAACGAATTCAACCTGTCTGTCAAGCAAACCAAGCAACAAACCGAAGGTGAAAATAAAGACAAAGGGAGTCAGTCATGACCCTTGACGAACTTAATAAACTGGATTTCAAGACGGTTGCTGATTGGCCACTTGGCGCGAAGCTTGGTCTGTTGGTGATCGGCTTTGTGGGAATTGTTGGGGCAAGTTGGTGGTTTTTCTGGAAACCAGGTCTTCAGGAACTCGAAACCGGTCAGCGTAAGGAACAGGAATTACGCGCGTCCTTTACCACCAAGAAGGGGCAGGCCGTCAATCTGGAAGCCTACAAGAAACAACTGGCGGACATTCAGCAATCCTTTGGAGCGTTGCTAAAGCAATTACCCAACAAACAGGAAATGGATGCGCTGATTACCGATGTCAACCAGGCTGGCCTTGGCCGTGGATTGCAGTTTGAATTGTTCAAGCCGGAATCGGAAACGCAGAGCGAGTTCTATGCGGAACTGCCTATCAAGGTAAAAGTGATGGGCGGATACCATGACATCGCGGCGTTTACCAGCGATGTGGCAAAGCTTTCGCGGATTGTCACGTTGCACGATATCGCAATTGAACCAAATAAAGACGGTGTTCTGATTATGGACACTACAGCTAGGACCTACCGATATCTGGACGAAGAAGAAATCAATGCCGCTAAAAAGGCCAATGAGAAAGAGAAGAAAGACAAGAAAGGGGGTGGCAAATGATAAGCCGGCGCCTATCCACAATTGCCATTTCACTGCTTCTCGTTTCTTGTGGGGGAATAGGCACTGATGATCTGGAAAAATTTGTCGCGGAAACCGGCAAGGACATGCAAGGAAAAGTCGAGCCGCTACCCCAGATCAAACCGTATGAACCTTTTAATTACGAGGCGTTTGACATCCCCGATCCTTTCAAGCCTCGGAAACTTTCACCCGCTGGCGGAGGTGGTGGCTTGCAGCCGGACCTGAGCCGCCCGAAAGAACCGCTCGAAGCCTATTCACTGGAAACTCTGAAGATGGTGGGCGTGGTCAGCAAGAAAGGACTTACCCATGCGGTCGTCGCCGCACCTGACAAGGGTGTTTACCATGTCCATGTTGGAAACTACGTGGGACAGAATTTTGGCCTGATAACCAAAATTACCGAAAGCGAAATCAATTTGAAAGAGATCGTCCAGGACAGTGCGGGCGATTGGACCGAACGAACCAGTGCCCTGACTTTGCAAGAATGAGGATGATATGAAAAGAGTAACCCTCACCCCCTTCCAACTGCCCCGGATTTTCTGGATGAGTGCAGTATTGTTGCTGGCAGCAGCTTTTTCCGCGCATGCCGCCAACCCGCCTACATCCAATTCTGTTGTAAGCGTTGAACCTGCCACCTTGCCAGGTGGCAAGACGGTCGTTCGCATCGGACTAAAACAGCCTTTAACCGGCACGCCCGCGGGGTTTACGGTGGGCAATCCCCCTCGAATTGCACTGGACCTTGCAGATACTGGCAATGCCATGGGTAAAAATATGGTTGAGGCGAATTTCGGGCCATTGGTATCGGTCAATGTGGTTCAAGCCGGCACGCGCACTCGATTGGTTTTCAACCTCAATAAGCCAGTTGAATACGAGGCCAAGGTAGATGGCAAAACGCTGCTGGTCAGTTTGAGTGACACCGTTGCTGCTACTGCTTCAGTGAATGCTTCGCCCCAGTTTGCGGAAGCGTCTCCAAGCGGCTCTCGGCATGCCATCAAGGACTTGGATTTCCGCCGTGGTCCGAATGGCGAAGGCAAGATCATTGCAACCCTCTCGGATACGCAAACTGGAATCAATATCCGTCAGCAGGCCAAAGGCGTCATCGTTGACTTTATTGACACAGAATTGCCAAAAGCTCTGCAACGCCGGATGGATGTCGCTGACTTCGCAACCCCCGTCCAGATTGTCGAGAGCTATTCACTGGGCGAGAACACTCGCATGGTGATCGAGCCCAAAGGCGGCTGGGAATATTCTGCATACCAGACCAACAACCAGTTTATCGTCGAGGTCAAGCCATCAACTGACGGTACCAAGAAAACACCGGACGGCAAGCCGATTTATAAAGGCGAGAAACTGTCACTCAATTTTCAGAATGTGGAAGTGCGTTCTGTTCTACAGGTGATCGCTGACTTCACCGGTCTGAATATCGTGGCAAGTGACACGGTAGCTGGCAACCTGACGCTTCGCCTGAAGGATGTTCCCTGGGATCAGGCACTGGATCTGATCATGCAAACCAAAGGATTAGACAAGCGGTCTAGCGGCAATGTCATCTGGATTGCACCAAAGGATGAGTTGCTGTCCAAGGAAAAACTTGAACTTGAAGCCAAAGCCGCAGTTTCTGATCTTGAGCCACTTATTACCGAATATGTGTCCTTGAATTATATGCGAGCAGATGAAGCACAAACCATGCTTTATGGATTCGCGGCTGGTGCGTTTTTAAATTCGGCAACAAATAATTCGGTTAATTGCTCTGCTCAAGCACAAGGAATTGGCGGAGCGGCTGTCGCTCAGGCATCACAGCAGGGCGAAGGAAAAACTGACCAAAAAATGCTATCCAAGCGTGGTCGTGCAACTTACGAATTAAAATCCAATACGTTAATAATTACTGACACTCCGCGAAAAATTCAGGAAGTGCGCGATTTGCTGGCCAAGATAGATATTCCTGCCAAACAGGTAATGATTGAAGCGAGGGTTGTGATTGCAGACTCGACATGGGGTCGTCAGTTAGGAGCGAGGCTTGGTGTCGCAGGAGGTGGCGTTGCTAAAATTGGCGGGAGCAGTACTGGTATAGGCTTTGGTTCGAATTTGTTTGATTCTCAGGCTATTGCTAATGCCGGTAGTGCCGGAGGCTCTGCATCTCCAAACGTTAGTCTGCCCGTATCGGGCAGCTCTACCCCTGGCAGCTTTGGCCTGACATTATTGAACATCGCTACTGGGAATTTGGTAAGTCTGGAGCTTCAGGCTCTTGAGGCGGATAATCGTGGTAAGGTGATCTCAAGCCCAAGAATCGTAACTTCCAATCAGAAACCGGCAGTTATCCTGCAGGGTGAGCAAATTCCCTACATTACTCAAACAGCTTCAACTGCGGGAGTAACCACAACTGTTACGTTTAAAGATGCTTTTCTTTGCTTGCTTGTAGACCCCCAAATTCTTAATAATGATTCGATCATTTTAAATGTGGAAATCCAGAAAGACGCGAGGGGTCCAGTTGTGCAGGCAGCGGGTTTGGTTGCTCCAACGATCGAAACAAAACGGGCAAAAACCCAAGTTAGGGTGAATAATGGTGAAACTGCGGTCCTTGGAGGAATTTTTGAGGAGATCAGTAGAAATGATCTGGAAAAAGTCCCCTTTCTTGGCGACATTCCTTTCTTGGGTAACTTATTTAAAAATAGCAACAAGCAGGAAGAAAAAATAGAACTGCTGATTTTTCTGACTCCACGCATTGTTGACGAACGGTTGTCATTACGTTGAATTACTTCAATTCTAATAACGCCCCTTCGGGGGCGTTATTTTTTTGCCTGCTCAGCTCAGCTACAATGCCGCAATGAGCAAACAGGACAATATTTTTCTCGTTGGTTTGATGGGCGCGGGGAAAACCACGGTTGGCAGGCAACTAGCCAAGCAACTTGGCAAAACGTTCATTGATTCGGATCAGGAGCTCGAGGCGCGCACCGGGGTGCGAATTCCGGTTATTTTCGAAATTGAAGGCGAAGCAGGTTTCCGCAAGCGTGAAGAGTTCGTTATTGATTTGCTGACGGCGCAGTCAAACATAGTTCTGGGAACGGGTGGTGGCGCGGTTCTTTCTGGGGCCAGCCGCGAGTTGCTCAAGTCACGTGGCATGGTGGTTTATCTTCGAGGCAGTCCGGAACAGCTTTACGAACGCACGCGGCATGATAAAAACCGTCCACTGCTGCAGACTGATGACCCTTTGGCAAAGTTGAAAGCCTTGTATGCCCAACGTGATCCGCTTTATCGAGAGGTGGCTGACCTTGTAATCGATACCGGACGGCAGAGCGTGGTCAGTCTGGCTCGTCAACTCAGGGATAAGCTGGACTTGTTGCTGAATGCACTGCCGGGCGATGCTCCGGATACGCTTCCTTAGTGATTAAACCATGAATCGGGGAAAGCTGCTGCCGGGCTTTGCCTTAATGTCATGCCTGCTAGGCAATGTTATGGCGGTGGATTTCAAGGCCGGTCCGGACGACTATCGCAGCTATCTCGCACTGTTAAAACCTGGTGACCGGCTTCTCTTAGAGAGTGGCGACTATTTTCGAGGATTGCCTTTGCATGATATGCAAGGCCTTCCTGATCACCCTATTGTCATTGAAGGCCCGCGAACAAAGCCGGCTGCACGGTTCATCGCACGCGCAGGCGCCAATACGGTCAGCCTGGCCAATGTGCGGCATCTGGTTATACGTAATCTGGAACTGGATGGCCGCAATCACCCCGTGGATGCCGTTAAGGCTGAAGGGCATGGCAGCTACGCGCACTTCGTCACACTGGAAAATCTATACATTCATGATTACGCTGCATCACAGCAGAACGTGGGTATTTCGACCAAATGCCCCACGTTTGGCTGGGTGGTACGCAACAATTTGATCGAGCGTGTTGGAACCGGAATGTATTTCGGGGACTCCGATGGAACGGATCCGTTTGTGGCTGGTGTGATTGAGCACAATGTCATACTGGCAACGCTGGGATATAACCTGCAGATCAAGCATCAGAAGAAGCGACCACAAGTAATGCCGGAATCTGAATCAAGGCATGACACCATCATCAGCAATAATATTTTCTCAAAGGAAAATTCTATTAATGGCACAAATGCGCGTCCCAATGTGCTTGTTGGTCACTGGCCCATAGAGGGAGAGGGAAGCGAAGATCGATATCTTATCCATTCAAACCTGTTCTGGCACAATCCAAGTGAAGCACTATTCCAAGGCGAGGGGAATTTGGCACTCTACAAGAATGTTTTTGTGAATGCATACGGACCGTCAATACATATCCAGCCGCATAACGACATTCCCCGTCATGTAGAAATAAGCTTCAATACAATTATCACGCGCGGGTCGGCAATATCTATTCGTAACAACTCAATTGATAAGCGCTGGAAGCAGCGTGTTTCCCGAAATCTGGTATTTGCCAAGGAGCCGGTTGTTGGGGGCGTGCGGGCTGGCAATCTCGAATATTCCTATGACGATGCCATCCAATTATTGAACGATCCGTTTACCCCTGATGAGGGTGCTGATTTTGGCTTGAAGCAGCCTTCTAAATTCCTGACCAGGGGTTACGCTGAGCCAGTCTGGCGAGACATCCCGGGCATAGACGACAAACTAGAGATCGGTGCCGGTATCCTTCCAGGGATAAGTAAGCACAATTTATTACGCTTGTACCCGAGATAGTCTGTCAAATCTTAATGTCGGCGAGCATCATTTCAATCACATCACGATTGCTGGCCATGCCGGTGTTTTTCGCAGCGGCATGGGGCATAGTTGTCTACCCGTTTGCGCGGCTCGAGCTGGCATTGGGGCTAGCGGCCTACGCCATCGCTGTTTTTTGGCGACCGCATTTAATGCTGCTCGTGGTTCCAGTATGGCTTGCCTTGATCAACCTCGCGCCATGGAGTGGAAGCCTGTATCTCGATGACTACGATCTTTTACTGGGGGTGACGCTGGCTGTGTTTCTGGCTCGAGGCCTGTATGGCATGCAGGCTCGATTGACACCAGCGCAATGGCTCTCGATCTTGTTGCTTGCACTCGCGACACTGACAGGATTTGCCAGGGGATTCATCCCGACACCAGAATGGGGACACATTGAAATATCGAGCTACTACAGCCACTGGAACGCACTACGTCTTGCCAAGGGATTTTTCTGGGCTTTGCTGTTGCTGCCTGCCATTTCGGCTTTATTACACAGCCAGAGAGACAAGGCATTAACTAGTCTTGCCTGGGGCCTGGCACTGGCGGGAGCGGTTGTAGGCATCGCTGCCATGTGGGAACGGCATGTTTTCCATGCCATTGCCGAGGCTGGTACTCGGTATCAGATACTCGGCAATTTGCTGGATTTCACAACCCCCTACCGGATCACGGGTTTGTTCTCGGAAATGCATACTGGTGGCGAAGCGATCGATGGGTTTATCGCGCTGGTATGGCCATTTGGTTTGCTGGCGGTCATGCTTGCTCGCACAAGGACAGGTGTTGCCATCGCTTCACTGACATTGATGTCCGCCTTGTATGCGGCTGTGACCACGTTTTCCCGTGCCAGCTACCTCGCTCTTGCGGCAGGCCTTGTTGCGGGCATTCTTCTGGTTTGGTGGTCACGCCAGAAAAACCCGATGTCGCAGAAAGCACCATTATTGTTAATGCCAAGTCTGCTTGTCCCCGTGGCGTTAAGTTACATCCACACCAAAGGTGGCGTAATCAGCTTGGGCGCTATTTTGATGGCTTGGGGCGGTGCCATGTTGACAGGTTATCTAGTTGCGGCCAGGCAGAAATATTTGGGCGTTGCGCTTGTGGCCATGTTCGGCGTTGCTGCATGTTATGGCATAGCGCGTGGAATGCTGACGAGCCAGTGGGTAGCCAATAAACCCGCTAGCGCCTGGACGATCGCGACAATTTTGTCGGTGTTGGCGGTAACAAGCGGATACTGGTCGGGAGCTCGATTTGTTAACGTTGTTCGCCCCAGAGTATTTGTATTGTTACTGCTGCTAGTAGTTGGGGGAAGCGCCGTCGTGGTGCCAGCCTTGCTTGGTTCGCGCATGGAAACGCGGTTCTCGACCAATCGTGAAGATGTCGCGGGCCGCGGCCAGCATTGGAAAGCAGCCCTGGACATCATGAAGAACGATTGGGCTACCCAGGCGTTTGGAATGGGAACAGGTCGATTTCCGCAGGAATACTTGTTTGCCAAGTCCGGTGAGCACGGCAATTACGGATTTCATCGGGAAAACGGGAAAACTCTTCTGGTGCTGGGAGGGGGCGAGGATCTGACTTTCGGCCAGCGCATCAGTCTCGCGGCATGGAATTCTTACACCTTGACCATGAATGCACGGACCGATGACGTGAGCGCCAATTTGCGTGTGCGCATCTGTCGCCGACATATTCTGGTCCCATTCGACTGGAACCCGCAATGTGTTTCGATGAACCAGACGCTCAAGAATTCAAGTGGCGAGTGGCAGAACATTGTCTGGCCATTTGAAATGGATGCGCTGGGAGATGGCGCGGCATTTGGCAGACGGCCGTTATTGCTTGAACTCATGAACTACCAGTATCGCGGCGACAAGCGTACGGGCACAAAGTTGGAGATCGAGTTTGTCAGCATCAAGGATCAGTATGGAAAGGAACTGGTTGCGAACGGAAATTTCTCTCGTGCGCTGGAGAGATGGTTCCCCTACTATGATTTCGAGCACATGCCGTGGCATATCAAGAATCTGTGGGTAAACGTATTTTTTGAGCAGGGCTGGCTGGGGCTGGCGGGGTTTATTGCCTTTCTGCTCTCGTCGGTATTTGCAGCTGTCAGGTATGCCGGCAAAGGTGGACTTTGGGGGGTAGCGGCATTCAGTATCCTGGTCAGCTATATGTCGGTTGGCTTGGTCGGTGGGCTGGTTGATGTTCCGCGTGTCGTTTTCCTGTTTTATCTGCTGGGAATGGTCACGATGCTGGTGTCGAATACGGGTTCTGGAAGTGAACCATTGCTCAAAACAGTCAGGTCAAGGCACAAAAAGCATGGCCCGCATCGTGATAGGATTCAATCGCACGAAAGCAGGGATGGCGAAATTGTCATGTCGCACGAATCATGACAATCTTGAAAATTAATGAATAACCATGTCAATCAGGACTATTGATGTCTTCAACGGCGATGCGGATGGGCTGTGCGCATTGCATCAACTCCGACTGGTGGAGCCGGCGGATTCACAGCTGGTGACGGGCCCCAAGCGCGATATCAGCCTGTTAAAACGCGTCAAGGCGCAGGCAGGAGATCAAGTCACCGTGCTGGACGTGGCCCTGTCGAAAAACCGCGAGGCGCTGGATGCTGTGCTGGCCGCAGGTGCAAGGGTGCGTTACTTCGATCACCATCAGCCAGGCGAGATTCCTGTTCATCCAAATTTTGAAGCGTATATCGATACCAGCCCGGAAACCTGCACCAGCCTGCTTGTAAACGACTACCTCGCGGGCAAGCATCTGCCCTGGGCAGTGACGGCGGTGTTTGGCGACAACCTTGCGCAATCCGCGCGAAAGGCGGCAATGCCGCTTGGCTTTGATGAAGCCCGGCTTGACCAGTTGCGCGAACTGGGCGAATGCCTGAATTACAACGGCTATGGCGAGACGCTGGCGGATCTGCATTACTCACCGGATGCCTTGTACAACATCGTGCATCAATATGTTGATCCTTTTGACTTCATCGCTTCCGAACCCGCTTTTCAGGTATTGCGAAACGGTTTTGCCGACGACATGGCGCGCGCGGACGGCGCCAAGTCAGAGGAGGAACGCCCTTCCGGAAGAATTTATGTGTTGCCCGCAGAGAAATGGGCGCGCCGCATTTCCGGCGTATTGGGCAACCGGCTGGCTGAATCCTCGCCCAATCTGGCACACGCCGTGCTAACAAAAAGGCCCGAGGGTGGATTTGTCGTCAGCGTGCGAGCCCCGCTTGCCAATAAAACCGGCGCGGATGAAATCTGCAGCCAGTTCGAAACCGGGGGCGGGCGCAAGGGCGCGGCGGGCATCAACCATCTGCCCGATGCGGATTACAACCGCTTCGTCACTATGTTTTTCCAGGTTTACAAGGGGTAAGTGTTGAATCATTTAATAGCGCCGCATGGTGGAAGCTTGGTCAACTTGCTGGTCTCTTCCGAGCATGCCGAAATGCTGAAGAAGGAGGCATTCAACCTCCCATCCCTCGATCTCAACTGGCAGCAGATCGGTGAGCTTGAAATGTTGCTGGGAGGCGCCTATTCACCGCTCACTGGTTTTATGGGCAGGGCGGATTACGAAAGCGTGCTGGAAAAATTGGCGCTTGCCGACGGCACGCCCTGGCCGATGCCCGTGACGTTTGCTTTAAAGGACAAGCAGGCCAACCAGTTCAAGCCAGGCGATCGAGTGGCCCTGCGCGATGGCGAAGGCTTCATGCTGGCAGTGCTGACCATCAGTGAATTGTGGCAGCTGGATATTGCGCAAACCGAGGATCTGCTCGAAAAATCTCCCGCGCCAAAAGGCGTGGAACGGATTGCAGGAAGCTGGTTGGTGGGCGGAAAAATCGAAGGTATTTCCATGCCGCAGCACCATGATTTTGCACCGCTTCGCCTTGCACCGGGCGAGCTCCGCGCCCAGCTTGCCCGGCGAGGCTGGCGCAAGATCGTTGCCTATATGGCGCGACAGCCCATGCACAAGGCGCAGTTTGAATTCTGTCTGCGCAGCGCCATCGAACACGAAGCCAACCTGCTGCTGCTACCTTATGGCGGCGGCGACCTCGCCAGCCATGCCGGCTACTTCACACTGATTCGCACCTACCAGGCGTTGCTGCCGCGTTTCCCTTCCGCCACCACGCAGCTGGCCATGTTGCCTGTTACCGCGCGGGCATCGGGTTTGCGCGAGAAGCTGCTTTGTGCCATCGTTGCGCGCAATTATGGCTGTACCCATGTCATCATGGGCGGCGAACATGAAGCGGATGGACAATGCCGCCGCGGCCAGGACGTAGGGCTCGATCACGACGGCGTGAATATCGTTTCCGAAGCCCATAAACTGGGCGTGACCGTCATTCCCTTCCCGCGCATGCTGTATGTGGAAGATCGTGACGAATACCTGCCCGAGCACGAGGTACCGGAAGATGCCCGGCCGCTGACACTTAGCGGTGAAGAATTCAGGCGACGCATGAAGGCAGGCCTGAAAATTCCCGAGTGGTATGCGTTTCCTGAAGTTGTCGCCGAAATGCATCGCGCCTACCCGCCCAGAGAGAAGCAGGGCTTTACCGTGTTTTTTACGGGTTTATCAGGTGCCGGCAAATCAACCATTGCGCGT
>JACDJA010000149.1_pt1 | contig 94543 bp, 97 predicted proteins | sample 7449241 | NCBI WGS metagenome assembly JACDJA01 (sample SAMN14253289, study PRJNA609438) | sludge metagenome | isolation source: initial anaerobic sludge | collected 2018-12-20 | reverse complement strand
TTGGTACCGACTTTTGTTTTAGGCTTCTTTCAGATTTTGCCTCACGGCAAACACCCTTGCCCTCAACTAACGGTTCTCGTCAAAATAAGCCCGTTCGGGACTTTAACCCTAGAGATAATGAACATGCATAGCAAACAAAAAAGGGATAAACGAAAACGCTTATCCCTTTGTTATTTATTGAGTTGGAAATCATTTATTCCTCTTCTGTTTTAGCCTTTTTCTCGGCTTTCGCAGCTTTTTCGGCCGGTTTGTTCGAGGCGGCTTTGGCAGTAGGTGCGGCAGTGGCTTCGGTACTTGAAGAACTTCCTCCTCTACGGCTTCTGCGGGTAGATTTCTTTTTGGTCGCTTTTCCAGCGTTATAGATTTCGTTGAAATCAACAAACTCTATCATTGCCATATCGGCATTATCGCCAAGACGATTCCCCAATTTAATGATTCGGGTATATCCTCCCGGACGATCTCCCACCTTTGGTGCAACGGTTCTAAACAGTTCGGCAACCGCTTCTTTTTGGCGCAGCTTGGCAAATACCAAACGGCGGTTGTGGGTGGTATCTTCTTTTGATTTTGTTACCAAAGGCTCTACAAATTGTTTCAATGCCTTTGCCTTGGCAACGGTGGTATTGATGCGTTTGTGCTCGATGAGCGAACTGGCCATATTGGCCAACATAGAGTGCCTATGGGCGGTTTTTCTACTTAGGTGGTTTATTTTTTTTCCGTGTCTCATGACATTTCTGTTATCATCATCTTGCTACAATATCCGTTTTTCGGAGAGCAAACTATGATGGGTTAAATTTATTTACGATTGTCGATTTGCGATGTACGATTTTTTGATAAATGATTAACAATTCTACAATTGTAAATCACAAATCGTAAATCATAAATCGTTAATCAACTAGTCTTTATCCAACTTATATTTTGCGAGGTCCATCCCGAAATTAAGGCCTTTAACGCTTACCAGCTCTTCAAGCTCTGTCAGCGATTTTTTACCGAAATTACGGAACTTCATCAGGTCGTTCTTGTTGTAGGACACCAAATCGCCCAAAGTATCAACTTCCGCAGCCTTTAAACAGTTTAGAGCGCGTACGGAAAGATCCATATCTACCAATTTTGTTTTTAACAACTGGCGCATGTGTAGCGATTCTTCGTCATAGGTCTCTGTCTGCGCTATCTCGTCTGCTTCCAGGGTTATGCGCTCATCGCTGAACAACATAAAGTGGTGGATCAGGGTTTTGGCTGCCTCGGTAAGAGCATCTTTTGGATGAATGGAACCGTCTGTCTGGATTTCGAACACCAATTTTTCATAATCGGTTTTCTGTTCCACACGGAAGTTTTCAATGCTGTATTTTACATTCTTTATGGGAGTGTAAATAGAGTCGGTGAAAATGGTTCCCAAAGGAGCGTTGGCTTTTTTGTTCTCTTCCGCAGGAACATATCCGCGTCCTTTTTCAATGGCGATTTCAAAATTGAGGTTTACCTTGGGATCCATATTGCAGATCACCAATTCAGGGTTCAACACTTGAAAACCGGAAATAAACTTCTGAAAATCGCCCGCCTTAAGCTGTTCGTTGCCAGAGACAGAAATAGTAACGGTTTCGTTGTCTATCTCGTCAATCTGTCTTTTAAAACGCACTTGCTTAAGGTTGAGGATAATTTCGGTAACATCCTCCACTACACCTGCAATGGTAGAAAATTCGTGGTCCACTCCTTCTATGCGAACGGAAGTAATGGCAAATCCCTCCAAAGAGGAAAGAAGAACGCGTCTCAATGCGTTACCAATGGTAAGACCATAGCCGGGTTCCAAGGGGCGAAATTCAAATTTCCCCTCAAAATCGGTGGAGTCCACCATTATAACTTTATCAGGCTTCTGAAAACTAAATACTGCCATAATAGACTTTCTGTGTTTTTATTATTTAGAATATAATTCAACGATCAACTGCTCATTGATGTTTTCGGGTATTTGGATACGCTCTGGCACAGAGACGAAGGTTCCTTCTTTTTTATCTCCGTTCCAGGTGATCCACTCGTACACATGATTGGCATTTGCCAAAGAGTTGTTGATTGCTTCCAGGGATTTTGATTTCTCCCTTACTGCCACCACATCACCCGCCTTAAGCTGGTAGGATGGAATGTTTACTTTTTCGCCGTTTACGGTAATGTGACGGTGCGTAACCAATTGACGCGCACCGGCCCGCGAAGGCGAAATCCCCATACGGTACACTACGTTATCCAATCGAGACTCGCACATTTGAAGCAAAACTTCACCGGTAATGCCGGGAGCCGCGTTTGCCTTCTTGAACATGTTCCGGAACTGACGCTCCAGGATGCCATAGGTATAACGCGCTTTCTGCTTTTCGGTAAGCTGGATTGCGTATTCCGATTTTTTGCCTCGACGACGTGCGTTTCCGTGTTGTCCGGGAGGAAAATTCCTTTTTTCAAAAGACTTGTCGTCTCCGTAGATCGCTTCCCCGAATTTACGGGCAATTTTTGTTTTTGGACCAGTATATCTTGCCATTTCTATTTTAGGTTATGAAGAAAAACTAAATTAAGGTCTTAATGGTGGCGGCAGGATTCTGCCTTTACTATCCTTTAGTTTTTGGTTCTTCAGATTGATACTTGTTATTGATAATTGTTTATTGTGAATTTTTATTTCTCGATTATTGGCTCAAAATGCGAATAATCACGCTTTCTGAAAGACGGCGGTGGAAAATAAAAAATAATTATACCCTGCGTCTCTTTGGTGGACGGCATCCGTTGTGGGGCATTGGGGTAATATCGATTATCTCGGTTACCTCAATTCCGGCATTGTGGATAGAACGGATTGCAGATTCGCGTCCGTTGCCCGGTCCTTTTACGTAAACCTTCACCTTGCGAAGTCCGGCATCGTGTGCCACCTTGGCACAATCTTCAGATGCCAACTGGGCAGCGTAAGGCGTGTTTTTCTTAGAACCTCGGAAACCCATCTTTCCGGCCGATGACCAGGAAATTACATCTCCATTCTTATTTGTCAACGAAACGATGATATTGTTGAAAGAGGCATTGATATGGGCCTCGCCAGTAGATTCAACATTAACCTTGCGTTTTTTGACTGCTTTTGTGGTTTTTTGACTTGTCTTTGCCATAATTTCTAGTGATTTAGTGTGTAGCAGGTATTTTTAGGCCGAAGCGGATGTAATCCATCACCAGCCTTGTGTTCCCTTCTAACGCCTGTTATTTAGTCACTTTTTTCTTGTTAGCAACTGTTTTACGTCTTCCTTTTCTCGTACGAGAGTTATTCTTGGTTCGTTGTCCTCTCAAAGGAAGACCCGATCTGTGACGAATACCTCTGTAACAACCAATATCCATCAAGCGTTTAATGCTCAATTGTACTTCACTACGTAATTCACCTTCGATTTTGAAAGATCCAACAGCTTCACGAATGGCACCGATTTCATCATCGTTCCATTCGTTCACTTTTTTGTCTTCGTCAACTCCGGCTTTTTTCAGAATATCTTGGGCACGGCTCTTGCCAATACCGAAGATATACGTTAACGCGATTACACCCCTTTTGTGCTTCGGGATATCTACACCTGCGATTCTTGCCATAACTTATCCTTGTCTTTGTTTGAACTTTGGGTTCTTTTTGTTAATTACATATAATCTGCCTTTTCTGCGAACAATCTTGCAGTCGGCACTTCTTTTCTTTACGGATGCTCTTACTTTCATCTCTCTTTAATATTTGATTATTTCTGTGAGATAAAATCTTACGATTTCACCTGTCCTTACTATTTTTGATGGTCCAGATGCAACCTTTCGATTTCATCCTAATTCTCTCTTCGCGAACCGGCGAAGCAATTAATATCTATAGGTAATCCTTGCCTTGGTCAAATCATAGGGGCTCATTTCGAGCTTCACCTTGTCACCGGGCAACAATTTTATATAGTGCATACGCATTTTGCCCGAAATGTGAGCGGTCACCACGTGTCCGTTCTCCAATTCTACGCGGAACATGGCATTGGACAATGCCTCTACTATCGTTCCATCTTGCTCAATTGCGTTTTGTTTAGCCATTATATTATTATCTATTCTTTATTGTTATTATTTATTGCTGCCAACGGTGTCTTCCGCCAGCTCTGTTTAGGCAACTGCTTTTCTGTTTTTGCCGCTTTTCATCAAGCCATCGTAATGACGGTTCAACAAATAAGAATTCACTTGTTGCATGGTATCTATGGCCACACCTACCATAATAAGCAGGGACGTACCTCCATAAAAGAGGGCCCAACCTTGCTGAATTCCCATCAACTTCACCACAAAGGCGGGAAAAATGGCAATCAATGCCAAGAATACCGATCCGGGCAAGGTAATTTGCGACATTATCCGGTCTAGATATTCGGCGGTCTGTGACCCGGGTTTAATCCCTGGAATAAATCCGCCACTGCGTTTAAGGTCGTCTGCCATTTTATTAGTGGGAACCGTAATAGCAGTATAAAAATAGGTAAAGATGATAATCAATATCGCGAAAACCACGTTATACCAAAAACCAAAGATGTCGCTGAAAGTAGCCTGAATTCCCTGGGCGAAATCGCTTTCGGAAAGACTGGCAACTGTGGAGGGCACAAACATGATTGCCTGGGCAAAAATAATTGGCATAACCCCCGATGCGTTCAGCTTTAGCGGAATAAACTGCCGGGCGCCAAAGATATTTTTTTCATATCCTCCACTGGCAGTTCTACGCGCATATTGTACTGGGATTTTTCTCACTGCCATAACCAACATGATGGAGAGCAGGATTATAACAAACCACAGTACCAATTCAATAAGGATCATGATCAAGCCGCCATTAGATTCCACTACGCGGGAAACAAATTCCTGGGCAAATGATTGCGGCAATCTGGCGATGATTCCCACCATAATCAGGATGGAAATACCATTGCCAATCCCTTTGTCGGTAATTTTTTCACCCAACCACATTGCAAAGATCGTTCCAGTAACCAATATGATTACAGACGAGACGTAGAACATAACGCTCTGCCCCATAACAAAGGCTTCTGGGGGCACACCCATTGCGGGTAGACCTGCGAGATAACTCGGTGCCTGAACCAAACAAATCCCGATGGTCAACCAACGGGTTATCTGATTGATTTTCTTACGGCCACTCTCTCCTTCCTTCTGCAATTTCTGCAGGTAGGGAACAGCTATTTGCATAAGCTGCACCACGATGGAAGCGGAAATGTAAGGCATGATCCCCAAAGCAAAAACGGAAGCATTGGCAAAGGCCCCTCCGGTAAATGCATTGAGAAGACCGCCAATTCCCCCGGCGTTGAATTTACCGGCGAAGGACGCCAGCATATCGGCATCAATTCCCGGCAGCACCACTTGTGCTCCAAAACGGTACACCAGAAGCATTCCCAAGGTGAGCATGATGCGATTACGCAGCTCTTCTATTTTCCAAACATTTTTTAAGGTATCGATAAATTTCATCCTTATAGGTGTTACAATGTTACTACTTCACCTCCGGCAGCCTCAATGGCTTCCTTTGCAGAGGCAGTGAACTTGTGGGCCGATACCTTCAATTTTGCTTTTATTTCTCCTCTTCCCAATATCTTAACCATCTCCTTTTTTCGAGCAAGACCCAAATTGACCAAGGTTTCAAAGTCAACAGTATCTGTTATCTTTTTGTCATCCACCAATTGCTGAAGGGTATCAATATTGATTCCTTTGTATTCAACGCGGTTGATATTGGTAAAACCAAATTTTGGCACACGACGTTGAAGGGGCATTTGTCCGCCCTCAAATCCAATCTTTTTGGAATATCCTGAACGCGACTTTGCTCCTTTGTGTCCACGGGTGGCCGTTCCGCCTTTCCCTGAACCTTGTCCGCGACCTACTCGCTTGCCTTTATTCTTTCCCGACCCTTCGGCGGGTTGTAAGTTACTTAAATCCATCTTTAATGTGTGCTTATTTGGTCTCTACGGAAACCAGGTGATTTACTTTGTTGATCATTCCCATGATATCTGGGGTATCATCATGTTCCACGGTCTGCCCCATTTTGTGAAGGCCCAACGCTTCCATGATTCTCTTTTGGTTTTGGGGGCGTTTTATCACGCTCCTCACCTTTGTTACTTTTATTTTTGCCATCTCGCTATCTTTTTATCCGTTGAACACTTTATCAAGTGAAATTCCGCGCTGGTCTGCCACTGTTTGGGCACTTCGCATTTGCAAAAGAGCGTCAAAAGTTGCCTTTACCACGTTGTGTGGGTTAGAAGAACCCTGTGATTTTGACAATACGTCGTGAACTCCCAAGGATTCAAGAACCGCACGTACGGCACCTCCTGCAATAACCCCGGTACCGGGTGCAGCAGGGATTAGGTTAACACGGGCACCCCCGTATTTTCCTTTTTGCTCATGCGGAAGGGTTACCTTGTTAAGCGGAATGCGAACAAGGTTTTTCTTGGCATCCTCAATGGCTTTTGCAATTGCACTGGCTACGTCTTTGGATTTTCCCAAACCTTGGCCTACAACTCCTTTTTCGTCCCCAACAACCACGATGGCCGAAAAGCCGAAAGCTCTACCTCCCTTGGTTACTTTGGTTACACGTTGTACACCTACCAAACGGTCTTTAAGTTCAAGGCCTCCTGGCTTTACAATTTCTACGTTTTTATAATCTTGATACATAATTCAACTTAGAATTTAAGGCCACCTTCGCGTGCACCTTCAGCTAATGATTTTACTCTTCCGTGATACAAGTATCCACCGCGATCAAACGCTATGGCTTCAACTCCTTGTTTCACTGCTTTTTCAGCCAGTGATTTTCCTACCAATTTGGCAGCGTCAACCTTATTGAGGTTAGACGTGTCTATGTCTTTGTCTCTAGAGGAAGCGGCGGCGAGTGTTTTTCCGTTTACATCGTCGATAATCTGGGCGTATATCTCTTTGTTGCTTCTGTAAACAGCCAAACGTGGACGACTGGAAGTGCCTTCTACCGTTTTTCTAATTCGCATGCGCAACCGCTCGCGTCTTTTGTTTTTTGTTAATGCCATCTTTTTCAGATATTAGATTTTACGCAGATTTTCCTGCTTTTCTTCTTAATTGTTCTCCCACAAACTTGATACCTTTTCCTTTGTAAGGTTCTGGAGTACGGAAGTTGCGGATCTTGGCCGCCACCTGGCCTACCAGTTGTTTATCGTGAGAGGTAAGTTTAACGATGGGGTTTTTACCCTTTTCCGAAACGGTTTCCACTTTAACCTCAGGTGCAATATCGATGACGATGTTATGGGAAAAACCCAAGGCGAGATCCAATTTCTGGCCCTGGTTGGTGGCGCGGAAACCTACTCCTACCAATTCCAGGTCTTTGCTCCATCCTTTGCTTACACCTTCTACCATATTGTTGATCAAGGCGCGGTACAAGCCATGTTTGGCAACATGTGCCTTAGACTCTGAGGGACGCTCCAAGATTATCTGGTTATCTTCTATCTTAACGGCAACATCGTCAAATTCCTGACTTAGCTCGCCTAATTTTCCTTTTACGGTAATTACGTTGTCTTTGATATCAACTGTAACTCCTTGTGGGATTTCTACCGGACTTTTACCTATTCTTGACATTTCTTTGTCTCTTTTTTAGTAAACGTAACACAATACTTCACCACCAACATTTTGGGCTTTTGCCTGCTTGCCTGTCATAACTCCCGAAGAAGTGGAGACAATGGCAATACCCAAACCGTTTAGCACACGTGGAAGGTCTTGAGACCCTGCGTATTTACGTAAACCGGGTTTACTTATTCTTTGAATTTTTTTAATGACGGGCTCTTTTGTCAACTTGTTGTACTTTAGAGCTATCTTGATGGTCCCTTGGGCGGAACTTTCATCGTCAAACTTGTAGCTCAAAATATAACCCTGGTCAAAAAGGATCTTTGTGATCTCCTTTTTGAGATTTGACGCCGGGATCTCTACTACGCGATGTCCGGCTTTTACAGCATTTCTAATGCGCGTTAGATAATCTGAAATTGGATCTGTAACCATTTATCTATGTTTGCGGAAGCGGTTTTTGGCTTATTCTTTAGAGCCAAACCTACCACCAGTTTATATTTGTTTTTTGGCGGCTGTGCCATGCACACCCTAACCTCATGTATTTACCAGGATGCCTTTCGCACTCCTGGAATAAGCCCTTGATTGGCCATTTCGCGGAAGGTAACCCGGGAAAGACCAAAAGTTCTCATATACCCTCTGGGTCTTCCGGTGAGTTTGCAACGGTTGTGCAAACGCACGGGAGAAGCATTTTTAGGCAGTTTTTGCAACCCTTCCCAATCGCCGGCTTCTTTTAGGGCCTTGCGCTTGGCGGCATATTTTTCCACCATTCTTTGTCTCTTTACCTCGCGGGCTTTCATTGATTCTTTAGCCATCTCTTATTTCTTTTTAAAGGGAATTCCCAATTCTTGTAATAACGATTTCGCTTCTTTATCGGTTTCGGCCGAAGTGATAAAGGTAATGTTCATACCTTCAATTTTCTTTACCTTGTCAATGTCTATCTCAGGAAAGATAATCTGTTCGGTAATTCCAAGGGAGTAATTTCCCCTTCCGTCAAAGCCGGTGGCCTTAACGCCGTTAAAGTCGCGTACCCGTGGCAAGGCAGAGGTGATCAACCGGTCCAGGAATTCATACATGCGCTCTCCCCTTAGGGTAACTTTTACTCCAATGGGCATGCCCTTACGGAGTTTGAAGTTTGCGACGTCTTTCTTTGAAACGGTGGCCACAGCTTTTTGCCCGGTTATTTTCGTAAACTCATCGACGGAATAGTCTATAAGCTTTTTGTCCGCTACCGCTGCACCCACTCCTCGGGATACAACAATGCGCTCCAATTTTGGTACCTGCATGACGTTTTTGTAACCAAACTCGTCAGTGAGCGCGTTGATCACTCTGCTTTTGTACTCTTCTTTCAGTCTAGGTGTATATCCCATAACTATATTGCTTGATTCGATTGTTTTGAAAACCGTACTTTTTTGCCATCTTCCATCTTATATCCTACGCGTGTGGGGTTTCCAGATTTTGGATCCACAAGAGAAAGGTTTGAAATGTGAATGGGAGCTTCCTTTTGTGTGATTCCTCCTTGCGGGTTTTTCGCACTTGGTTTCTCATGTTTAGAGACCAGGTTCACTCCTTCTACGATTGCTTTGTTTTTGTCAAGGAGTACTTTCATCACTTTGCCTTCTGCACCTTTATGGTCGCCGGCAGTGACTACTACTGTATCGCCTGATTTTATTTTAAGCTTTGCCATTTTGGTCTTCATATTAAAGCACCTCGGGTGCCAATGATACTATTTTCATAAATTGTCTGTCGCGAAGTTCTCTTGCCACAGGACCGAACACGCGGGTGCCGCGCATTTCGCCTTGGGCGTTCAAGAGCACACAAGCGTTGTCGTCAAAACGGATGTAAGAGCCATCAGGCCTTCTCACTTCCTTAACGGTACGCACTACCACTGCGGTAGAAACGGCCCCTTTTTTAATGTTTCCGTTTGGCGTGGCTTCCTTTACGGAAACGACAATTTTATCGCCAATGGAGGCATATCTTCTGTTGGTACCGCCCAATACCCGGATACAAAGCACTTCCCTTGCTCCGGTATTGTCTGCTACTTTAAGTCTTGATTCTTGCTGTATCATGATTACTTCGCTCTTTCAATTATTTCTACTAATCTCCAACATTTGGTTTTGCTAAGGGGACGTATTTCCATGATCCTTACCGTATCGCCTTCGTTGCAGTTGTTTGTCTCGTCGTGCGCAACATACTTTTTGGTTTTCGTTACGAACTTTCCGTACATAGGGTGTTTGATTTTTTTCACCTCGGCCACCACAATGGATTTGTCCATTTTGTTGCTGGTTACTACCCCAATACGCTCTTTTCTTAGATTTCTTTTAGTTTCTTCCATCTTTCAGCTGTACACTTATTGCACTTCTCTATTAGTTAATTCGGTAGCTATCCGGGCTATGGTCCTTTTCTGGGTCCTTAGCTGGATTGGATTTTCCAAGGGTGAAATGGTGTGTGCCATTTTTAGATCTGTATAGGCTTTTCTGGATTCGGCCAAGGCCTCCTGAAGTTCTGCCGTAGATGCTTTTTTAATCTCTGATTGTTTCATGTGTCAAAAATTTATGCTTGGAAATCCAAAGACGTTACGAATTTGGTTTTTACAGGAAGCTTTTGTGCAGCTAGGCGCAAAGCTTCTTTGGCTGTTTCTACAGAAACTCCCGAAACCTCAAAGAGCATTCTTCCGGGCTTTACCACAGCGGCGTAATATTCTACGGCACCCTTTCCTTTACCCATACGCACCTCAAGAGGTTTTTTGGTGATGGGCTTATCTGGAAAAATCATGATCCAGATAGAACCTTCCCTTTTCATATAACGGGTAGCGGCAATACGCGCAGCTTCAATTTGTCGTGCAGTAAGAAATTCTGATTCCAACGATTTAATACCGAAGGTTCCGTAGGCCAACTGGTTGCCGCGCTGGGCATTACCCTTCATACGGCCTTTCATTTGTTTACGGTACTTTGTTCTTCTAGGTTGTAACATTTTCTTCTATTTAAAAAATTACTTTCTACGGCGGGCTTTGTTGCCACCGCGTCCTCCTGGAGCTGACTTGCCGCCTTTCTTGCCGGTAGATAGCCCAACAAGCGGGGAAAGCTCTCTCTTTCCATATACTTCGCCTTTCATAATCCATACTTTAACACCCAATCTACCGTAGGTAGTGTGTGCCTCAACTAAAGCGTAGTCAATGTCGGCCCTGAATGTTGACAAGGGAATACGACCTTCCTTATACGATTCTGAACGCGCCATCTCGGCTCCGTTCAAACGTCCGGAGATCATTACCTTTATACCTTCGGCATTCATGCGCATGGTAGCGGCAATAGCCATTTTTATGGCACGTCGGTATGAAATACGGCTCTCGATTTGGCGGGCGATACTCGCGGCCACCAAATAGGCATCCAGTTCCGGTCTTTTGATCTCGTGGATGTTGATCTGTACCTCCTTATCTGTAATTTTTTTAAGCTCTTCTTTCAGCTTGTCTACTTCCTGTCCGCCTTTTCCAATTATGATACCGGGTCTGGCAGTGGTTATAGTAACGGTTACAAGCTTAAGGGTACGCTCAATAATTACTCTGCTCACACTAGCCTTACTCAAACGGGCGTGAATGTATTTCCTGATCTTTTCGTCCTCGGCAAGCTTGTCGCCATAGTCGTTGCCTCCGTACCAGTTGGATTCCCAACCTCTAATGATACCTAAGCGATTCCCGATTGGATTTGTCTTCTGTCCCATTTAATTATTTGCTTTGTGTGTTATCGTTAGCGCCCAAAACCAGAGTTACATGGTTGGAGCGTTTTCTTATTCTGTGTGCACGGCCTTGTGGGGCTGGGCGAAGTCTCTTCAACATAGCGCCACCGTCCACACGGATTTCTTTTATAAAAAGGTCTGCATCTTCCACCGAAGCATCTTCGTTTTTCTGCTGCCAGTTGTTGATGGCAGACAGAAGAAGTTTTTCCAATTTGCGTGAAGATTCCTTTGAACTGAACTTAAGTATGTTCAGCGCCTTGTCTATTTTCTCACCGCGCACCAAGTCTGCCATTAAACGCATTTTCCTTGGCGAGGTGGGGCAATTGTTCAATTTAGCCATGTAGATTGTCTTCTTGGCTTCCTTGATTTGCTCTGCTCTTTCTCTTTTACGAACTCCCATGGCCTATTATTTTTTACCTTTATTTTTAGCACCTGCATGACCACGGAATGATCGGGTAGGTGAAAATTCTCCTAGTTTGTGCCCCACCATGTTCTCTGTAATGTACACAGGAACAAACTGCCGCCCGTTGTGGACAGCGATGGTTTGGCCCACAAAATCTGGAGTGATCATAGAAGCGCGCGACCAGGTTTTGATAACGGTCTTCTTATTGTCATCCACATTTTGCTGCACCTTGGCATCTAGCTTGTAATGAACGTACGGTCCTTTTTTTAACGATCTTGCCATAACTTATTTCTTTCTACGTTCCAAAATATATTTATTGCTTGCTTTGGTTCTAGTACGGGTTCTGTATCCCTTTGCAGGTAAACCTTTTCTAGAACGCGGGTGACCTCCAGAGGCTCTACCCTCACCACCACCCATGGGGTGATCAACCGGGTTCATGGCTACTGGTCTGGTACGTGGTCGTCTGCCCAACCATCTGCTTCTACCGGCCTTACCGGAAACAAGCAATTGATGATCGTGGTTAGAAACGGCACCGATAGTGGCCATACAGTTTGCCAATACCAAACGGGTTTCCCCAGAAGGCAATTTAATGGTGGCGTATTTTCCTTCGCGCGCCATCAACTGGGCAAAGGCTCCGGCACTACGGGCCATGATGGCACCTTGTCCGGGGCGAAGCTCGATACAGGAAATAACGGTTCCCAATGGGATTGCCGAAAGCGGCATGGCGTTTCCAATTTCAGGAGCTACTGATTCTCCCGAAACGATATTCTGACCTACTTGAAGACCGCTCTGCGCAATTACATATCGCTTTTCGCCATCTTGATAGTTCAACAAAGCGATAAACGCGGTGCGGTTAGGATCGTATTCTATTGTGGCGACAGTGGCAGGTATTCCGCCCTTGTCGCGTTTGAAGTCGATAATTCTATATCTTCTTTTATGACCACCACCTTTATAGCGCATGGTCATTTTTCCTTGACTGTTTCTACCACCAGATTTTTTGATCGGAGCAATCAGTGATTTCTCCGGCTTATCGGTTGTAATGGCGTCAAAACCATTTACAACCCTAAAACGCTGACCTGGGGTGATTGGTTTTAATTTTCTTACTGACATCTGTGTCTTTTTAAATCTAAGTTACCTTAGATGTTACTGTAAAAATCTATTGTATCACCTTCCGCCACCTGTACGATTGCCTTTTTGTAAGCATTCGTTTTACCAGTTTGGACCCCCGTTTTTGTATAACGGGTCTTCCTGTCAGGGCGGACATTCATTGTGCGAACTTTGTCAACAGAAACGCCGTAGGCAGCCTCAACCGCTTTCTTGATTTCTACCTTATTCGCCTGCGGGTGAACCTCAAAGGTGAAGACGTTTTTATCTTCAGCAGCTTTGCTGGCTTTTTCCGTAATTATAGGTTTAATTAAGATGTTCATCTCGTTTCTATTTACTTAAGTTTGTTTCAATTCCTTCCAAAGAACCTTCAAACAGCACTACACTGTTTGCATTCATAATCTTGTAAGTACTTAATTTTGAGTTACTTACAACCTCGGTACCTTGTAAATTCCGAGAGGACAAATATACATTATTATTTACGTCTCCCAACACAAACAAAGATTTTTTGTCTTCAATGCCCAAGTTCTTGAGAACGGCAGTAAAATTCTTCGTTTTTGGGGCGTCAAAAGAGATGTCCTCCATTACAAAAAGTGCGTTTTCGTTTGCCTTAATGGTCAAGGCCGATTTACGGGCCAAACGCTTTAGGTTTTTGTTTAATTTAAAGGAATAGTTTCTTGGCCGGGGACCGAACATTCTACCTCCTCCTTTAAACACACCAGATTTGATGCTCCCCGCACGGGCAGTACCGGTTCCTTTTTGTTTCTTGATCTTTCTGGTAGAACCAGAGATTTCCGCACGCTCCTTGGCTTTATGTGTTCCCTGGCGCTGGTTGGCCAAGTATTGTTTCACATCAAGATATACCGCGTGGTTGTTTGGCTCTATTGCGAACACATCGTCAGAAAGCTCTACCTTCCGCCCTGTGTCTTTTCCGTTTATGTCTAATACAGCTACCTTCATTATTTCTCGATCATTACATAAGAGTTTTTGTGGCCAGGCACTGCGCCCTTTACCACAAGTAGGTTCTTTTCCGGAACCACTTTTATAACCCTTAGATTATCAATTTTTACTCTTTTGTTTCCCATTTGGCCAGCCATACGCATTCCTTTGAATACCCGTGATGGATATGAGGCCGCACCAATGGAACCGGGAGCGCGCAAACGGTTGTGCTGACCGTGGGTGGACTGCCCTACCCCGCCAAAACCGTGACGCTTTACCACACCCTGAAACCCTTTACCTTTGGAAGTACCCGCTATATCTACGAATTCTCCCTCAATAAAATGCTCCACCGTAATGGTATCGCCCAATTTGTAATCTTCTTCAAATCCCTTGAATTCGGCGACTTTGCGTTTTGCAACGGTTCCTGCTTTTTTGGCGTGCCCTTCGGCAGCTTTTACAACAGTCTTCTTGTCATCGAAACCAAGTTGAAGAGCATCGTACCCGTCAACCTCTTTGGTTCTGACTTGGGTAACAACACAGGGTCCGGCCTCAATAACGGTACACGGAATGTTCTTTCCGTTCTCGTCATAGATGCTGGTCATCCCTATCTTTCTTCCAATTAACCCAGACATAATTATTATTTATTTGTTATTACTATTATTTATTTGAAATGCGATTTATCGCGTTTTTCCTTCAAAAGAAACGGGATCAAAATAAATTCGATCCCGAATGTTATTTTGTTTACCGTTTTTCCGTCGCTAACAAGCTCTGGACATTTTCGCTTCGGCACTTCGACAAGCTCAGCACAACGCTCCGCTCAGCGACCGCCGTCCATTCCCCTTTGGGGATTAGGGAGACTTATACTTTAATCTCTACCTCAACTCCACTTGGCAACTCCAACTTCATTAGAGCGTCAATTGTTTTGGAAGAAGAACTGTAGATATCCAAAAGTCTCTTGTAAGAGCTCAATTGGAATTGCTCCCTACTTTTCTTGTTCACGTGCGGAGAACGCAATACGGTAAAGATTTTTTTGTGTGTTGGCAAAGGGATAGGCCCTGTAACAACAGCACCGGTACTCTTTACCGTCTTTACGATTTTTTCAGCAGATTTGTCCACTAAATTGTGATCGTAAGATTTTAGTTTTATTCTTATTTTTTGACTCATTGCTGAAATTATTATACGTTAGCGGTTCCTCTTGCTGCTGCGATTACCTCTTCGGAAATATTTGAAGGGGTTTGGGCATAGTGTGAAAATTCCATTGTTGAAGTGGCACGTCCTGAAGACAGAGTCCTCAAGGTAGTTACATAACCGAACATTTCCGAAAGCGGCACTTCAGCCTTGATAACTTTTGCCCCGGCACGATCGCTCATGTTGTTTACCTGGCCACGGCGACGGTTAAGGTCACCCACCACATCACCCATATTTTCTTCTGGGGTCAATACCTCGAGCTTCATGATAGGCTCAAGAATTACAGCTCCGGCAGCTTTGGCAGCGGCCTTATAACCAATCTTGGCAGCAAGTTCAAAAGAAAGTGCATCCGAATCAACAGGGTGAAACGATCCGTCCTTCAGGGTAACTTTCATACTGTCCATTTCAAATCCGGCCAATGGTCCATTTACCATCGCTTGTCTGAATCCTTTTTCCACAGCAGGAATAAATTCCTTGGGAACGTTACCACCTTTTACTTCGTTTACAAACTCAAGACCTATTTTGCCTTCCTCAGCCGGCTCCAGGGTAAATACGATATCGGCAAATTTACCACGGCCCCCGGATTGTTTCTTGTAAACTTCTCTGTGGTTTGCGGCCTTGGTAAGAGCCTCTTTGTATTCCACTTGTGGCTGACCTTGATTTACTTCCACCTTGAACTCACGACGCAAACGGTCGATTAGCACGTCTAGGTGAAGCTCTCCCATTCCCGAAATAATGGTTTGTCCGGAAGCTTCGTCGGTACGCACTTGAAAGGTTGGATCCTCTTCGGCGAGCTTAGACAAAGCCATTCCCAGTTTATCCACATCGGCTTTGGTTTTAGGCTCCACCGCAACCCCGATTACGGGATCAGGGAAGTTCATGCTTTCCAAGACGATAGGGTGCTTTTCGGCAGACAGGGTATCTCCGGTTTTGATATCTTTAAAACCTACGGCCGCTCCGATATCTCCCGCCTCAATAAAATCAATTGCATTTTGCTTGTTGGCGTGCATTTGATAGATACGCGAAATGCGTTCTTTGTTTCCCGTACGGTTGTTAAGCACGTAAGATCCTGCATCCAAATGACCGGAATAGGCGCGGAAGAAAGCCAAACGCCCTACAAACGGATCGGTAGCGATCTTAAAGGCAAGAGCTGCAAACGGCTCGTCTGTACTTGGCTTGCGCAATTCTTCTTTTTCGGTATCAGGGTTGATTCCCTTGATGCCCTCTTTGTCCATAGGAGAAGGCAAGTAACGGCAAACACCGTCAATCAAAAACTGAACACCTTTGTTCTTAAATGAAGAACCGCAGATCATGGGTATAATACTCATGTCCATTACAGCGGCACGAAGGGCAGCATGCACTTCATCCTCGGTAATGGATTCTTCGTCTTCCATATATTTTTCAAGAAGGTTTTCGTCATATGCAGCAACTTCTTCAATCAGTTTCCCGCGGTACATGCGCACTTCCTCTTTCATATCTTCAGGAATTTCGACAACGTCGAAGGTTGATCCGAATGATTCATCGTGCCACACGATAGCACGGTTTTTCACCAAATCCACAATTCCCCTAAAATCTGCTTCATCACCCAAAGGCAACACAATGGGCACGGCATTGGACCCGAGCATCTCTTTCACTTGTTGGCACACCCCCAAAAAGTTGGCTCCGTTACGGTCCATTTTGTTGACAAAACCAATGCGCGGCACCTTATAGTTGTCTGCCAATCTCCAGTTGGTTTCCGATTGTGGCTCTACACCGTCAACGGCACTAAACAAAAACACCAAACCATCAAGCACCCGCAGCGATCGGTTTACCTCAACGGTAAAATCCACGTGGCCGGGAGTGTCGATAATATTAAAGTGATATTCCTTGGTCTCGGGAGTAGGCTGTCCGTTTTCCATAGGAAACTTCCACTTACAAGTGGTAGCGGCCGAGGTAATGGTAATTCCCCGCTCCTGCTCTTGTTCCATCCAGTCCATCGTAGCCGAACCCTCGTGGGTCTCGCCCAACTTGTGGTTTACTCCGGTGTAAAATAATATTCGCTCTGTTGTGGTGGTCTTACCTGCATCAATATGCGCGGCAATTCCAATATTTCTTGTATATGTTAAATCTCTTCCCATTGTTTAGAATCTGAAATGTGAGAATGCTTTATTCGCTTCTGCCATTTTATGAGTATCCATACGCTTCTTCACCGCTGCACCCTCTTCTTTGGCGGCAGCTAGAATTTCAGCGGCAAGCTTTGCAGCCATGGACTTCTCGTTTCTTTTTCTGGAGTAGGTGATCAACCATTTCATGGAAGTGGCAATCTTTCTGTCCGGACGTATCTGCATAGGAATTTGGAAGGTCGCCCCACCCACTCTACGGCTGCGAACCTCAACGTGAGGCATAACATTGGAAAGGGCCTCTTTCCAAATTTCTAAGCCGGTTTTCTCTTCGTCCTGTTTTTTTTCTTCCACAATGTCTATTGCATCGTAGAAAACTTTAAAAGCCACGCTCTTTTTTCCGTCCCACATCATGTTGTTCACAAAACGTGTAACCAACTGGTCGTTGAAACGCGGATCTGGCAAAAGCGGTCTTTTTTTAGCCTGTCTTTTTCTCATTTGTTGTTTTGTTTGTGGTCACGCCCTTTGCCACTCAAGACAGAAGGACAATGAACCCGTTTTCATTTTTCCTGAACGCAATGACTTACGCTCTTACTTTTTTGGGCGTTTTGCTCCGTATTTAGATCTACGTTGCGTGCGGCCTGCAACACCTGCGGTGTCCAGTGCGCCACGCACAATGTGATACCTAACTCCTGGCAAATCCTTTACCCTTCCACCTCTAACCAATACTATCGAGTGCTCTTGGAGATTGTGACCCTCGCCCGGGATGTATGCGTTTACTTCCTTGCCGTTTGTCAACCTTACCCTTGCTACCTTTCGCATAGCAGAGTTTGGTTTCTTGGGCGTAGTTGTATATACACGCGTACAAACACCACGACGTTGTGGGCACGAATCCAAAGCAACCGATTTACTCTTCTTGGTTATTCTGGTCCTTCCTTTACGTACTAATTGTGAAATTGTTGGCATATAAATATGTATTATTACTGTTTAAAATAAAACACCCCTATTTTTAGGGGATGCAAATGTAGAATATTTTTTTTATTAATCAAACCATACCGAATTAATTTTCAGTACCCTTTCGAAATTTTTTCACAATCGTATCAATATACGTTCTCTTTTTCCCTGCCGCCGCCGAAAGTTTCAGTTCCCAACAGCGAGGCAATAAGATTTTCCTTCCGGCAAATTACAGATGTTTGGCAATGTAATAAGGTTTTATTTGCCCTTCCGTTAAATCACAACTGCGGTATTGCTATTGGCTTTTGCCAACCGGGAGAGTATTCCGCTATAAAAGGCCTGTGGGGGCCCTTATTCTTTTTAATTGAGGTTGCAATCAAAATTCATTTTATCAATGACTATGCCCCCCACCCCCTTCTTCCTGCAACAGCACAAACCCGCCCTTGGTCAAAAATTTGGTGTCGGGCTTAAATGCGTCAGTGTTTTCAATGGCGGTGAACCCTTTATAGGTCGGGCCTATCCTTACCGCTACGGGATGGATTTCAAATTCCTCGGGAGTTTCGTTTTCAATTTGTAAAACGTAGTGCTTCCCCTCCATTTCCACCACGGCATTTTCGGGAAGGGCCAAGTGGTTGTCAGTGCCCGTTACAAGTTGCGCCTCCACAAACATACCGGCGGTAAAGTTGTGCTCGTCCTTTTCGTCTATATGGCCGTGGACCATAGCAATTCGCGAATTCGGGTCTATGGAAGTGCCCACCAAATGGACCTCGCCCTGAAAGGTTTCTCCAGAGGCTTCGGGTACGGTGAACAGTATTTCCTGCCCTTTTTTAAGTTGGAGCAGGTCTTTTTCAAAAACCTTTAATTCCAGGTGGATGTGGTCGGTATTCATAATTTCCATAATCTTGTCGGCCGGGGAAACGTAAGTCCCGGTATTCACAAAAACCTGGGTTACGTTGCCATCAATGGGGCTGTAGATATTTACTGCCGAAACGATATTGCCAGCCGCTACCGAGGCAGGACTTATGTTCAGCATTTCGAGGTTCTTTTTTAGGCTGTTGCTGCGCGCCACGGCGGTTTTATACTCACTTTCGGCCTTTAGAAAACTTTTCTGCGAAGTAATCTTTTCATCCAGCATAATGCGCTGCCGCTCGTATTCCGATTTTAAGTAGGAAAGTTGGGCCACGGTTTCCAAATAGTTCTGCTGCATGGTGATAAACTCCGGGTTTTCAAGGGTTACCAGGCGTTGCCCTTTTGAAACTCTATCGCCAACCAAAAGGGGCGTGTTCTTGATATACCCGCCGGCAAAGGCACTCACCACGGCGCGGCTCTGTGGCGGCACGTCGATAATCCCACTGGTCTGTACCGCAGTGGCAAAGGGTTTTTCGGTGAGGTGGCCTATCTCCATCTTGGCGTTTTCAAATTGGGCTTTGGAGAGATGAATGGCATCATCGTGCATTTCTTCGGAAGCAAGGTCGGCCGTATTTCCGTCTTTTGCGGAATCGTTGCAGGCGGTTAAGACCAAGGCCAAAAGCAACAAAAGTGATTTTATATAGTTCATAACAAAGGTTTTACAGTATTAAATAGTTGAGGGCGATGACCGCCTGATTGTAATTGTTGAGATTTTCTAAATGTTGCAGCTCAATGGCGTAGGCGTTTTCAAGACTTTGGATGTATTGGAAAAAGTCTATTTCGCCATTTTTAAAGCTGATATTGGCCGTTTTCAAAATTTCCTCGGAAAGGGATTTTCCTTCCGTTTCGTAATATTCAAGGGCCTGTTCGTATTTTGAAAGCTCGTTGAGCAACTGTGTTTTTTTGGAATTCAAATGGATTTTATAATCCTCCGCCTGCTGTTTACTAACTTCCGCGGCAATTTTGGAGGCCTTTATTTTGGAGGCATTGCCGCTAAAGAGCAAGGGAATCTTAAGTCCTATTTGATAGGCATACAGATTTTGGCTCAGGCCCGAATTGCTTCCCAGGGAGTAGGAAAGACTGATGTCCGGCAGCAGATGCTGTTTTTCCAGCCGTTGCCTTGCCTCAAAAAACTCGTTTCTGTTTTCATAATAATCTATTGCGGGATGTGCTTCCAAATTGGAAAGGGAAAGCTGCAATTTTTCCAAAGGCTGTTCAGCAATGCGCAAGCTATCCTTTGCCTGCACCACCCTGTAAAGTTGTTCCAAAGCAATCTGCACATCCTCCCTGCTCTGCCGGTATTCGGTTTCCAACTGCCGCTGTTTGGCACGGGCAGTTATCTTTTCCAGATAATTGGTTTCCCCAAGCTCAAAACGGCGTTGGGCGGCGTAGGCAAAGTTCTGATAAAGGCTGTCCAGATTTTGATATACGCGTTCCCTGTTTTTATCAAATTGATATTGGTAATAGGCCGCCGCCACCATTCCTTCGGTGGTTCGCTTTTGCAGGTTGTATTGGCTGCTTTGCATTTCGAACTGCCTATTATTGACATTCCTTTCGGCGAAATAGACCGTGGGGAAAAGAAAATCCTGCTGCACGCCAAAGACTTCGAGCGGCTCGTTGTTTGGCGCCAGATCATTTTCATTAAATTCATAAAAGATCATTGTTTTATCAAAGCTGAAAGCACTGCCTATCAAGGCACTTGCTTCCTCTTTTTGGAGGGAGGCCGCTTTTAGGCCCGCGTTTTTTTCCAAGGCCATTTGCTGTAAATCTTCCAAGGTTTTGGGCGAGTCCTGCGCCATTCCCGAAAAGCTTAAAAAGAAAAGAGTCAGCGCAATGGGCAAGGCTTTTTTCTTTCCTTTAAAAAGTTTTAGCTTTTTATCGGAATCGAAAATGGAATACAGCACGGGCAAGACTACCAAGGTTAAAATAGTGGCCGTTATCAGCCCGCCAATGACCACGGTAGCCAATGGGCGTTGCACCTCGGCCCCGGCGTTGGTGGAAATGGCCATGGGCAAAAACCCAAGGGCGGCAGCCGAAGCCGTCAACAGCACCGCCCGCAGCCGGTCTTTTGTTCCCTGTACTATCAGTTCCTTTTTATCTGTCATACCTTCTTTTTTGAGTTCCTTAAAATGTTCTATCAGCACTATGCCGTTGAGTACCGCAATTCCGAAGAGGGCGATAAAACCGACCCCTGCCGAAATGCTAAAGGGCATATCGCGAAGCCAGAGCAGCAACACGCCGCCCACCGCCGCCAGGGGAATGGCGGAATAAATCATCAACGCCTCCTTGACCGAATTAAAGGCGAAATACAGCATCACGAATATCAGCAGCAAGGCCACCGGTACCGCTATCAGCAGGCGGTCCTTGGCGCTTTGAAGGTTTTCAAATTGCCCGCCGTAATCGATAGTGTAGCCCACGGGCAGTTTGATGTTGGCGTCAATCAATTCCTGTACGTCGTCCACCACGCTCTGCAGGTCGCGGCTCCGCACGTTGATGCCCACTACTATCCGGCGCTTGGTGTCGTCGCGTGAGATTTTTGCCGCGCCCTTTGCGTATTTAATTTCCGCGAGTTCGCGCAGGGGCACTTTTTCCCCGGAAGGGGTATCCACATAGAGGTTTTGCAGGTTTGAAAGGTCGCGGCGGTTGTTTTCATCTAGCCGTACCACGAGGTCGAAGCGCTTTTCGCCCTCAAAAATGCTGCCCATGGATTTCCCCGCAAAGCCCATGGCTATCATTTCGTTTAAATCTTCAATGTTCAGGCCGTAGCGGGCAATTTTGGCTCGGTTGAAGGTGACGTTCATCTCGGGCAGGCCGGCTACTTTTTCCACAATGATATCATCTGCACCTTCCACGTTTTCCACCAGGTTTTTTATTTCGTTGCCAAGGCTGCTGAGCAGGTCGAGGTCTTCCCCAAAAATCTTGATGGCAATGTCGGCGCGAACCCCCGTGATAAGCTCGTTAAATCGCATCTCGATGGGTTGGGTGAACTCCACTTCCATCCCGGGGATTATCGCGAGGGCTTCCTTAAATTTTTCCGCCAGTTCGTTTTTACTCTTGGCCGAGACCCATTCCTTTTTGGGTTTTAGGGTGATGATAACGTCGCTTTCCTCCATAGACATTGGGTCTGTGGGTACTTCGGCGGCACCGATACGGCTGACCACCTGGTCCACTTCGGGGAAATTGTCTATCAGTATTTTTTCAATCTGGGTGGTGATGGCAATGGTATTGCTGAGGGAAGTTCCCGTTTTCAGCACGGGCTGGATAACAAAATCGCCTTCGTCCAGGGTAGGAATAAACTCCCCGCCCATAGTTGAAAAGATATAGATGGTTGCTGCAAGGATCAGCACTGCCACGCCCAACACCAACTTTTTCGCGCCCAAGGCCCAGCGGATGGTGGGTTCGTAAAAGCGATTTAGGAAAGCCATAATGCGGACGGAAACATTTCTTTTGGAAGCTACCGTGGGCTTTAAAAATACCGAGGCGGCCACGGGCACATAGGTAAAACAGAGCAGCATGGCACCGATGAGGGCGAAGCTAAAAGTCTGCGCCATCGGGATAAACATTTTGCCCTCTACCCCCCTGAGGGAGAGAATTGGGATAAAAACAATCAGAATAATCAACTGCCCGAAAATGGCGGAATTCATCATTTTTGAAGAACTTTCCACCGTGAGCTCGTCCTTTGCCTCTTGTCTTTCCGAAGAAGGCAGGGCATTTAGCTTGGGCGCGTGCTTGCTGATTTTAAAGGCGACAAATTCCACGATGATTACTGCCCCGTCGATGATAATTCCAAAGTCGATGGCGCCCATGCTCATCAAGTTGGCATCTACGCCAAAGAGGTACATCATGGAAAGCGTGAAGAGTAGCGACAGCGGAATAACCGAGGCCACCACCAGCCCCGAGCGGAAATTCCCCAACAAAAGCACTACTACGAAAATCACGATCAGCACCCCAAGAATCAGGTTTTCGGCAATGGTAAAGGTAGTTTTCCCGATGAGCACGCTCCTATCGAGAAAGGGATTGATATACACGCCTTCGGGCAGGGATTCGGATATTTCGGCCACCCGGTCCTGCACATCCTTGATAACCTGATTGGAATTGGCGTCCTTTAACATCATCACCTGACCGAGAATTTTTTCGCCTTGGCCGTTGCCGGTAATTGCGCCAAAACGAGGGGCGCTTCCAAATTGCACTTTGGCGATATCCTTCACATAAACAGGAAAGCCGTTCTCGTTTTTTACCACTATATTTCGGATGTCCTCCAAAGAGGTAATCAGCCCTTCGCCCCGGATAAAATAGGCCTGGTTTTCCTTTTCAATATACCCGCCGCCCGAAACGCTGTTGTTCTTTTCCAAGGCGGTAAACACTTCCGCAGCCGTGATGTTCATGGCGTTCAGCTTATGGGTGTTGATGGCCACCTCGTACTGCTTTAAGTGGCCGCCCCAAGTGTTTACCTCCACCACCCCGGGAATGCCGGAGAGTTGGCGTTTTACGATCCAGTCCTGGATGGTGCGCAGTTCGGTGTCGGTGTAGACGTCCTCATAACCGGGTTTCAGATCGAGTATGTATTGGTATATTTCGCCAAGCCCCGTGGTTATCGGGCCCATCTGCGGCGTGCCGAAACCTTCGGGAATGTTTTCGGAGGCCGACTTTATCTTTTCGGCTATGAGTTGGCGTGGCAAATAGGTGCCCATACGTTCCTCAAAGACGATGGTCACTACCGAAAGCCCAAATTTTGAAACGGATCGGATCTCGATCACCCCCGGCAAATTCGCCATTTCCAGCTCCACGGGATAGGTAATAAATTGCTCCATATCCTGGGTGGAAAGGTTGCGGGAAGTGGTGATCACCTGCACCTGGTTGTTGGTAACATCGGGCACGGCACCAATGGACAACTGCGTTAGCGAAAATGCACCAAAGGCAATCAGCACCAGGGTTAACAACCCAATGATGAGTTTATGGTTTATACTAAAATGAATGATTTTTGAGAGCATAACTAAATTGATCTTTGCTTTTCAACATAAAACCCGTTGAAAAATGAAACAATGGAATGGATTCGAACCGCTCCAAGGCGTGGAACGGCAATGCCGACCGTAGGAATCCGGAAATAGATTATTTCCAAAAACGGCCTATTTAGTTATGCGAATTGAGGCGGTTGAAAAATAGCGGATTTTTCGAGAGAAGAATACAGGTTCTGATAGTGGAAGTTGGAAGTGCCTTTGGTAGAAATCGCAGGTTTTAGAACGGGGATTTCAAAGGCTGCCAGAATCACCTCCGTTACCAAATGGTTGCAAGAGGTATGCTGAAAAGGCAGTTTGTCGTGGGCGTGATTTTCTTCCTTGTCGTTTTTTTGGTGCTGTGACTTGAGTACGCCATAGTGCTTTTCAAAAAAGGTAAAGAAATCGTCGCCGTAGTTTTCTGAATGATATTGGGCGTGCTCTACGAGTTTATCCAGCATTAAAATATCGGCCACGCCAAGGCCCGCGCTTTGGAAAAACACGAGAAAGGAAAGCGATATGGCGAGAATTGTTTTCACTGGATTTCAAAAATAGTCATTCTTTTTTAAATTCTGTATGATATAAATCATCAGTATCCCACTTTTCGGGTGCCACCGTGGCCTCCGGCTACTATTACCAGTACTTTTATGCTCAAATAGATAAATTTGAAAAACTGGATGATGGGGTTCATCATAAAAAACCGCTTTCTGTTGGAAATTCTTTTGGTCATCTTCATCGTTTATTATTTATTCTTTATTATTATTTATCATAATGGGATTATTCGGGAATTAGGTACCAAAACGGTTTCATTTTGGCCTTGTACATAAAGGCGTAGTGGAGCATCAGCTTAAGCCAGTGGCCGGCCAGCCCAATCTCTCCAAAGGTTTTGCCCAATTTCCTCCCTTGGGTATTGGGATATTTCACATAATCGGGCACTATAGGAAAGGTGGTGATGCTTACCCCACTGCCACTGCCCAGGCCGTAACCTGCCGAAGCGATGCAGGCAGCTCCCATATTGCCCATGGAGCCCTTGTGTTTCCGGGATTGTTGCTTGTTGTTTATGCTGTCGATGATGTTATCGGCAACCAACTTGGCCGTCATCCCCGAGGGCATGCCCGTTCGGGGTGGCGACGGGGTAATGTCTGTGCCGTTGGGACTTTTCCGCGGTTGTGAAATGGGATGCGGCGGCGCAAAGGCAATGCCGGGGGCAAAGATATTGTCATAGCTGGGATTTTGGTAAGTCTCCGGCCAGTCCTGTACCCGCCATTCCTCATAAGGCTTGGGGGAGTAATCTGCATCGACGATCATAAAACCCTTGAACAGTTTATCGGTAATGTCATTGTTCGATTTATCGAATGCCTTAAATCCATGTCCGGAAAAGGAAGGCAACAACATGGCGAAATCGTATTCTACACTTTTAAACTCCCCTTGCAGATTTTCATAACTCGCCTTTCCGTCCTCTATTTTGTTGATGCCAGCGCCCAATATCCATTTTATGCCACGGTCCTCAAAGATCATTTCAATCATTTCATGCGATTTCATTATGTTGCTGCCATAGCTCAACAGCATGCCGTCCATTCCAAAATCACCCAGTTTGTATTCATTTGAAATCCAAGTAATATCGGCCTTGTCGCGCACCTTGTGCCGGCGGAGTTCCTGCTCCACATTCAAGATATATTCAAAGGCCGCCCCTTGGCAAGTGGCCTTGGCATGACCGGTACCCACTACAATTTTGGCTTTTTTGCCTCTTTTCATTTCCTCGATAAGCGCTTTCAACCCTTGCCAAGCATGATCGGCATGGGTGTAGGTGCACACGGAAAAGGTTTTGTTGGTACCGGGAAGCAACCCCTCGGTCGCTTCGAAGTTGAGTTTGGGCCCGGTGGCATTGATGAGGTAGTCGTAGGTTATTTTTTCGGTTTCGCCCTTTCTCTCCGGCGAAACATATTCTGCCACTATATAGGGCTTTGCAAGTAGGGCATCCCCTTCCGGATGAAAGGTAGTTACCTTGGCTTGCTTAAAATCGATGCCTTTTTTCTTATAAAGGGGCGCCAAGGGAAAGAGAATCTTTTTGGATGCCATTCGGCCCACGCCTACCCAGATATTGGAAGGAATCCATTGGTAATTGCTGTTTGGCGAAACCACTACCACTTCATGTTCTTTTTTAAGTTTTCTACGCAGGTGTGAGGCGGCGACGTGGCCCGAAATCCCTGCTCCCAATATTACTATTTTTGCCATGACTTAAAATTTGGTTTGCAATTTATGAGATTTGTAGGCCACTTGAAATGACGTACGTCACCCCACTGAGAATTAGTGTCCTACAAACAAAGCTGAGAGAAAATGGCAAAATGCGCAGTAACAATTGTTACATATAGTAATTTTTCGTCTTGATTCTTGGTTCCTGCAGCGCCAGCGGTCTTGCTTCTTTCCCCTGTTAATGGTACCGATTTATCGCAAAATTTGATATTTTCGTTTCATAAGAAATCGTAACTTCGGGCACGGCAGCAGTTTTTTCAATAATCCATATCAAATTCATTATGATTGTCCACGACTTCAGCAAGCACAATTCCATTATCAACCAATACCTCTGGGAAATGAGGGATGTAACCGTTCAAAAAGATTCCCTGCGTTTCCGGAAGAACGTGGAACGGGTGGGCGAACTCCTGGCTTATGAGTTGAGCAAAACCCTGAAGTATAAAACTACAAAAGTGAAGACCCCTCTTGGAGAAAAGGCAGTGCAGGTTCCCGATGAAAACGTTGTGCTGTGTTCCATCCTGCGCGCTGGCTTGCCCCTTCACCACGGAATACTGAATGTTTTTGACAGGGTGGAAAATGCTTTTATTTCGGCCTATCGACACCATCCCAACGGAGCGGACCAGTTTGAGGTGCAGGTGGAATATCTGGCCACACCCTCCTTGGAAGGCAAAACTTTGATTTTGGCTGACCCCATGATGGCCACGGGCCGAACTTTTGAGAATGTGTTGCGCGCCCTGCAGACCCACGGCACCCCCAAACAAATCCACCTGGTTTCCATTATCGCGGCCAAGGCGGGAATATTCTTGGCCGATACGGTTTTCCCAAAGGAAACCCACCTCTGGATTGCAGCTATTGACGATGCCCTTAATGAACGGGGATATATTGTGCCCGGCCTTGGCGATGCCGGTGACCTGTGCTACGGCCCGCGTTTGGACTAATTTACCCACTGCAGAATCCCGTAAAAAAGTTTAAAACCTAAATGGTTTTGTCTTATTCAATAGACACGAAGATTAATTTACAGGATTTAAATTCCATCTTATTTTTCTGCATGCCCTACTTCCCGCTTCGGCAGAAAAAAAATCATAAAATTTGGGTTAGACCTACACTCAAAACTTGGTGCTGGCCACTGTGGCTTCTCCTTCTTCTTTAAATTCCTCCACCGCTTCTCCCAAATCAAAAACCTGTTTTGTCCCAAGCGCATTTTGGACGATACTGGCACCGGCCGTACTGCGATAACCTCCGGCACAGTGCACGACCACAGGCTTGTCTGCAGGAATCTTATCGGCGTTTTCGCGCAGTTTGTATAGGGGAATGTTTATGGAATTCGCAAAAATCACCTCCTCCTCCACTTCGCTCTCATTGCGAATATCGACGATGGTATAACGGGAAGGATTTTTTTTGAAATCCTGCAGATTGAACTCCGCGGATGTTTCCAGGCCCTCCTGTGCCAAGGTCATTAAAGAAATAATCTTTGATTCATACCCTATTTTTGAGACGCGGTGAAGAAGGTTTTCGGCATCGCCAATGGAGGGCACCACCAAATGGAAGCCTTCATCGGGCCTGACAATTGAGCCCAGCCAGGTTTCAAACTTATCATCTTGCGAGGTTGCCATTATATTGATACTGCCCTGCAAGTGATTTTTTTTGAACTTTTCCCCGTCCCTACAATCGATTATGGGAGCGCTATCGGGGATGCGCGACACGTGGATGTGAAAAGGAATCGCTCCCAGACCCTCGCGCAGGTTGCCCGCCCCCGTTTTATTGGTATCTACATTGTAGCCAAAATAATGTGGCACAAAGGGTTGCGACTCCAATAAATAGTTGACAAACTGTTCTTCGCTCTGTTTTTTAAAGGCCCAGTTGCCAATGCGCTCATTGCCCATGGTGCTGGAGCTGGCATCGCCGCTCATCCCCTTCCCACAAAGCGAACCCGCACCATGTGCCGGATATACATAAGCATTGTCTGAAATATCCTTGAATTTGTTTTGAATGGTATGGTACATCATTTTGGCCAATTCCTCCCGTTTGGCGGTCATGTGGCCCACTGTTTCGCGCAGGTCTGGCCTTCCCACGTCGCCGACAAAGAGGGTGTCGCCGGTAAAAAGAGCGGTCTTGTTGTCCTCTGTGGCGATAATGGTAATACTGTCTGGCGAATGGCCCGGCGTATTTAGTGCCCGAAAAGCCACCAGACCGATAAAGACCTCATCGCCCCCATCAAAGGTTTTGTGCGGATAGTCGGCACCGGTCTTTTTACTGCAATACAGGGTAGCGCCCGTTTCCTTGTGGATCTGCAAGTGCGAACTTACAAAGTCGGCATGGGGATGGGTTTCAAAAACGGCGACAATCTGTGCGTCGTTTTCTTCGGCATATTCGTAATACTGAAGCGGATCGCGCTCCGGATCTACCAAGGCCATTTTGCCGTCACTGAGGATGGCATAGGAAAAATGCGAAAGCGGCTTGTATTCAAACTGTTTGATCTTCATGGACAATACTTTTTTATTCAAATAAATTCTTGGGTTTGGAATGTCATCTTCTGGAGAATGCAATCAAATTAATCAAAAATTTTCTTGTTCCCGAATTCTTTTATGTCTTTATTCTGGGGAAAAACCTTCCCGTGCGTTTCTGATAATCTGAATACCCCGGAAAGACTTCGAGCAAACGTTTTTCCTCATATTTGGTTTTCAGGTAAAACAGAAAGTAAAGAATAACGGCAATGGCCAGTTTATATCCGGAATGGGCCAGGAAACCAAATCCGAAAAGGGCGAAAAGGATTCCGGAATAAATGGGATGTCTGATAAATTTGTACACGCCATTCTCAATGAGCTTTGAGCCGGGAAGCGGACTGGGAAAGGGCGAAAGGTGCACGTTGAGCTGCAGCACCCCAACAAGGGAAATTATTGCCCCGAGCACCAGCATTGCCAATCCTACCCAAAAGAAAACGGGCGGCAGGGATATTTCCATATATTTCACTTCCCATACATAGGCAATAAACAGGGCAAACTGCAGCACCACGAACACTATGTCTTTGATTGGGATTTTCAATTTCTTCTAAATTTAGTCAGAAGGGAATCAATAGAAAGAAACACTGAAAATACATCATCTAAAATTTTAAAAATAGAGAAACTTTTCATTTTCTTTTCATAATAATGAACAGCTCATTTCCCGTTCTTTGGGGGATGGAGTTATAGGCGGTTTCCATTGTTTCTATCTTGAATTTTTCCGAAAAAAGCGATTGGTACTCTGCCTGATTTCCTCCAAAAGGCGGCTTGTCATCATTTAGGGGAATATTGAAAAGCACTCCCACCAATTTTCCGTTCGGCTTCAATAGGTCATACATTTTTGAAACGTATTGCGGTCTCAGTTGGGGATCCTGGGCACAGAAAAAAGTTTGCTCCAAAATGAGATCATAGGTTTCCTCCAAGGTAAAAAAATCTTGGTGCAGCAAATTTTCCTTCGGAAAGAACGGCACCCGTTTGGCTAGGTTTTCGAGGGGAATAGGGGAAATATCAATTACAAAGATGTTTTTAAACCCTTTGTGGAACAGGTATTCCGCCTCATAGGAATTACCGCCCCCGGGAATAAGTATTTTTAAGTTTTTATCTGAGAGTTGGTCGATGTATTCTTTCAACGGCGTGGAGACATAACCGATATCCCAGCCGGTATAGCCATTAATGTATTTTTCCGTCCAAAAGGATTCGTCCAATTTTATTTTTTCCATAATTCAAAAATCATCGAACCGCATCATTTGCCAACGGAATACGGCGCTTCAAAAATTATTTTTCAAACAGAATGCTCCAAATCCCTCTCACTTCATTTTCGCCATATCCGGTGGCTTTGTCATTCGGATAATGTTTTAGGATAGTGGATAAGGTTAGGCTTTCCAATTCCTTTTCTGGGGTTCCGTGGCATTTTAGGCACATGGAGTTGGTAAGAATGGGATAATAAAATTCGGCTTGCCCGCCCTGGGTGGTAACGATGGGTGTAGGCTCCTTGCCCGCAGCCACCTGGTTTTTAAAAATTTCAATATAGGCAAGCTCGGCGGCATTGGCCTGGTTTTTCGCATTCCGCGGTTTATCACTCACCCTTTTTATATGCGCTTTGTGCACCGTAGACATGCTATCGGTTATGGGCATTGCCTGGATATTGCAAAAATCCAGGGCGGCAATCACTCCGTTTTTCTGAATCTGGCCCATCAGGTTCTTGCCCAGCTCGGCTTGGGTTGCTTTGGCCATCTGCATTCCGCGTTCCTCAATAGAGGGTTGGGTCTGGACCCCCATTTGCATACGGCCCATTGACTTCCCTTTTCCACGGCCTCTTCCCTTCATCTGCGGTCTGTCGCCGTGCATTTCCCGATAATGTTCCCCAAACCATTCGGGCTCTTCCAAATCGTACTCATACATATAATCGGCTATCTGTTCCAAAGTGTTTTCGGGATAGAACTGGTAAGGCATCAGGCCAAATTTTGCGATGGCTCCAGGCATTTTTGAGGTTTCCTCGGAAGGGTTTTTCAAAAACAACACGATATGGTCCACAAAGTCTTCCTTGGCAATGCCTTCAGACAGATAATGCATTTTTACGGCGACCATGGGAGGGGCAATCATTTCTTCCTGTGATGCCTTCGGATTGTGGCAAACGTAACAGTTGTTCTCCATCAACCGTTTTCCCGGATGTTCTTGAAGAATGGCCATGGCCAATTCATCTGAGCCTTCATCAATTCCCGAGTACGGATTTTTTTGCTGGGTATTGCAGGAGACGAGGGCCGCAAGCATTACGAGAGTGGCAAGTGTTTTTATTTCATCTAAATTTTTCATAACCCTTTTCTGTTTTTACGTTTTATAAAGATAAATTATCTTGCCTCCTTCCACAGTAACCAAGGTTACAGCGTGTCTAAAATATAGTGGATATCAAAGCCCCAAAATATCGATACTGTTTCTGTTGAGCTTGATCTTTCCAAGGTTCTCAAGTTTCTTCAGCAATCGGGAAACCACCACCCTGGACGTGTGCAGCTCATAGGCTATCTCCTGGTGGGTGGAATTGATAACCGGTTCACCGGCAATCTTTTGTTTGTCCCTTAGGTATTTTACCAGCCGTTCGTCCATGTTCATAAATGCAATGCTGTCAATGGTCTCGAGCATTTCCATCAATCGGGTGTGATAACTGGCCAGTACAAAGTTGCGCCAGCTTCTATAGTTTCCCATCCATTCTTCCATTTTTTGTACGGGAATCATAATCAAGGTGGTATCCAGTTCGGCTATGGCCCTTATCTCGCTCTTTTTCTGTCCTAAACAGCAGGTAAGGGTCATGGCACAGGTATCGCCCGGCTCTAAAAAATACAATAACAGTTCGTCCCCGTCTCCGTCTTCCCTCAATATCTTTATTGCCCCGGAGATCAGTAGTGGCATGGAGCGCAAGTAATCGCCGATTTCGATTAACTTCTGCCCTTCCTTCACTTGTTTCAGGGTTCCCACTTTATCTATTTCGGCAAGAAGCGCATCCTCGAAAAGATAGGAAAAATTCTCTTTTATGTTACTGAGCATTCAACTGTTTTTAGGTGGTTTTCGAGAAGCTAAAATACGGGTTTTAAATCATTCTTCCCGTGCTTCCCTGCGCTTCTGTCTTTCCAGTTTCCTAAAATATCCACGAAATAGGAAGTTGTGCTGCAAGGCTTCCATATTCTGGTTTAGTTTTTCCGATGCTTGTTTTATTTGGTTCATTGCGGAATCCAAGTCCTTTACAAAAAGCTCGTCCTGGGTGAGGTAATTCAGGGCTCCCTGGCCATTCTTTATTTCGGTTAGGTAGGCATCGAGGTTTTGGGTGATGGCATTTATATCTTCACTGGATTTTTCCAAATTGGTAAACACATCGCGTATCTGGTTGGCGGAAACGGTATCGCTCAAGAGCACGGCGGCGGCGCTTTGGTCATAATTCACCTTGGCAATAATGCCATTGATCTGTGAGACTGCGGCGGAAGTACCCTTGGAAGTCTTTCTCAACTCTACCATTGTCTGCCGAATATCACGCGCCAAGAGCGTATCGCCTATGAGGGCACCCAAGGTTCCCTTGCCCTCCAAAATTTTATTGGTTATCTTCAAAAGATCGGAAGTCAATAGCGCGGCATTTTCATTGGTGGTGTTTAGGGTTGAAAGCATGTCGTCTGCGCCAATGCGGCTGTAAGATTGAATGGTGTCGCCCGAAACTACCGTAGCCATCATCTGGTCCTTGCCGGGCATAATGTTTACCACCATGCTTCCCACCAATCCATCAGAGCTAATGGAAGCGATTGCATCTTTCTTTATAAAGACGGCCGATTTTTCCTCTACGGTCATTTCAATGGTTATCTTGCCCACCTCCTGCATTTCTATTTTGGTTACCGTGCCCACATTGATGCCCGAATAACGAACATTGTTGCCCAGTTGCAGCCCGTTCACATTGGCAAATACCGAGTATAACTGAATGTTTTTGGTAAAGATATGTTGCCGCGAACCGATAAAATAAAGAGCACTGACGAGAATGATGGTTCCCAGGAAAACAAAAATTCCCACTCTTATTCTTTGTGAAGTTGATTTTGCCATAAGGTTTTAATTTTTAAAAAACGCCCGCGTTTGTGGATCGCTGGAGTTTGAAAGTTCTTCAAAGGTGCCCTCGGCATAGTTGATGCCATCGACCAACAGGATTATCCGGTTTGAAATTACCCGAGCGCAGTCCACATCGTGGGTAATGATAAGAGAGGACGTATTATATTGTTTTTGGATGTTTCGCATAAGCTGAATGATCTCGTTTGCCGTAATGGGGTCCAAACCCGTGGTAGGCTCGTCATACATTATGATTTTTGGTTTTAAGATCAATGCCCGAGCCAAGGCCACCCTGCGCTGCATCCCCCCGGAAAGTTCTGAAGGCATTAAATCGATGGCATGCAAAAGCCCCACACTTTCCAGTGCCTCCCTTACCGATTCTTCGGTTCCTTTGAAATCCTTGAGCTTGTCCTTGTGCCGGCGCAGGGGAAATTCCAAGTTTTCGCGAACCGTCATCGAGTCGTAAAGAGCACTTCCCTGAAAGAGAAACCCAATCTCGGTACGCAAATAATCCAATTCGGACTGACCCATGGTTATAATGTCCCTATCGCGGATGGTAATGCTTCCACTGTCCGGCTGGATTAGGCCAACAATGCTCTTGACCATTACCGATTTCCCACTTCCCGATTTTCCCATGATCACCAGATTTTCCCCTTCATATAACACCAAGTTGAATCCTTTCAGCACCTGGTTGTCTCCAAAGCTCTTTCTGATGTCTTTTAACTGTAAGACCGGTTTTCTGTTTTTTTCTGAATCCATTTTAAATTTCAAAGAATATATCGGTTACAAAGACGGCGATAAAGTCAATAACAAATACGAGCATAGAGGCATAGACCACGGCTGTATTTGAAGCCTCCCCTACCCCAACAGTGCCCTTGGCGCAATTATAGCCCTTGTAGGTGCCTACCAGTCCAATGGCAAAGCCAAAGAAGAAGGTTTTAATAGTTGCGGGAAAAACATCGCTGAATTTCAAGGCGTCAAAAACCTGATTGAAATAAAGCGTATAGGAAACCCCACCTTTTAAGTTTTCTATCATGGCAGAACCAAAAAGCGCTATGGCGTCGCCAAAAATCACCAGTAAGGGCAACATCAGGGTAACGGCAAGAATGCGGGTGACCACCAAATATTTAAACGGATTGGTGCCCGAGACCTCCATGGCGTCTATCTGTTCGGTTACCTTCATCGAACCCAATTCGGCTCCTATTCCCGAACCGATCCTGCCCGCACAGATGAGGGCAATGATTACCGGGCCAATCTCCCTAACGATGGAAAGGCTTACCATGGATGCCATCCACGATTCGGCCCCAAACTGCATCAAGGTAGGCCGGGATTGCAAGGTAAAGACCAGACCTAAAATAAATCCGGTTACCCCCACCAAAAACAGGGAACGGTTTCCCATGTTGTAACACTGCCTGAGCAATTCCCTCATTTCAAAAGGGGCACTGAAAAGTTCCCTAAAAAAACGACCGGCAAATAGGGACATGTCGCCTATTTCGGCGAAAAACGATTTTGTACGGTCCAAAATGGAATTAATTCTTTTCATTTAGAGAAAAAGGGAAACACCAAATATACCACACACTTGGCTCATTTGGTATGACACAGGTCAGCTAAGATTTTAAGTCGCTGCCACAAATCTTTTATTTGCCCCCAATCTATCCTTTTATTGTGCGTTTATAAGCATTTAGTCTTGGCCTCCCAAAAATGGAATTTCACAATCATGCCAAACATGATCCCTATCAGGGTTTTTTATGCATAAATTGCCGTGATTTGTGTTCTAAATTATCGCTATGGACAAAATAGGTTTGGTCCTTTCGGGCGGAGGAGCACGTGGTGCTGCCCATATAGGGGTTTTAAAGGCATTTGAGGAATACGGAATTTCACCCACCCATATCTCGGGCACGAGTGTAGGCGCCATAGTAGGCGCGCTCTATGCCGGTGGCGTCCACTGGTCTGAAATATTGAATTTTCTGAAAACCACTTCCATCTTTCACGCCAAGCGATTTGCCTTTAACAAACCGGGGTTTTTGGATACGGAAAAATTCTATGACGACCTTAAGGTGTATTTTCCGAAGGATAACTTTAACATTCTAAAGCTACCGCTGTATATTACGGCCACCAACGTAGTTACGGGGAAATTGAAGATTTTCAACAAAGGGCAGCTTATAAAACCCGTTATTGCCTCGGCCTCCTTTCCGGGAGTTTTTACCCCTACCGAGATCAATGGCTCCTACTATATCGACGGGGGAATACTGAACAACTTTCCCGTGGAACCGCTTAAAAAACACAGCGACAGCATTATCGGCATCTATATAAATTCCCTGAAGAAGATTGGCATCAAAGACCTAAGCCACTCATATAATGTAGTGGATAGAGCCCTTAAAATACGGGCAGCTTCCGATTCGGTAAAGAAATTCAGCGAATGCAATTTGGTTATCGCACCGGAGGATCTGGGGGATTATGCCATCTTCGGAATGAACAATCTCGATAAAATTTTTGAGCTGGGCTATGAGGCCGCCAGAAAAACAATAGAGGACAATGCGGCTTTTTTTAAGGAAAAGTCATTTATTCAAAGTGGGGATAAAACTCCCTAGAACTAAATCTACAAATTTCCCCCGGGCCTTTATAGAACAAAAGAAATGGCCGAAATGATCCCTGTCATTACAGCGGGGGTACCCGGTGATATATCTTTGTCCATTAGATAGAATATGAGCGGATCTATTTTAAAATAGGATGTCCCGCTTGTCCATCCATTTTAAACGAACCTTATGAAAAACATCTTTGTCTTCGTTCTTGCACTCATCTGTCTCGCGTGCGGAAATTCTGAAAACCCGGGCAAAAAAGAGGAAACACCGGTGGAAATTCCACAGGTTGCGGAAGAGCCGGAACAGGAGAAACCAGTGCCTGTTGAAGTAAAGGTAAACCGCGATGTTCCCATCCGCGCCTATTTTAAATGGATGGACAGTATTGTTGAAAATCATAATACTACTTATAATTATCCCATCGATGAATATATTATTGTACACCACAATAAATGGATCATGGATACTCTGGCAAATACAGATTACTATTATCTAATGGACAAGCGAATATTCAATGAAGACTCCCAATCGCTGATAGCACTGCAAAAAGACCAGGTACTGATTATCCCCGATTCCATTGAGACAGAAAAGCTGAAAACCCGATTGGCCAATGTTTATATAGAAATCAACATTCCTGAATTTAGACTTCGAATCTTTGATAAAGACGAGGAAATCTACAAGTTTCCCGTACGAGTGGGAAAAGTGGGAAAAAAATATATGGCCATGGCCAGAGGCTATGTCGATATGCGTACCAAGACAGGAACAGGGGAAATAATTCGCGTAAACAAAAATCCTGTCTCGGCCAATCCAGTGGACAACCGCAGATACACCAAAACAAATCGGGACGACGGGAGAAGAACGACCTTGCCGGCAATTCCGTGGTTGGAGCCTTCTATAGATGGCGTAAGAGTGGGCCAGTTAATCCATCCCACTACCAATCTGGAAACTTTGGGAAAGGCCTCTTCCAACGGCTGTATCGGGTTGAGGGAGTCGCATGCATGGATTGTTTATTACTATGCACCCCTGGGGACCAAAGTAATTGTGAAGTATGAACTGGAAGGAAAAAATAATCTGGGCGAGACCGTTAGGTTTAACGATATCTATCCCGGTTTCGCAAAAGAAGAGAAATAAGGTTTGGATTACCAGCTAGGAGCGGTTTTGAATAAGGTAATAAGGTTTGATTCCCGGTGTAGTCAAATCCGTACTTCGTAAGAAAGCCACCGACCTTTTTACCTCAGTAAACATTTGGTAGGGGTTGCTACCTTATTTCCCTATGCCGGTTAACGTACCCGGCGGTGTCTAAAAGATGGAAAATTGGGAAAAGCGGAGTTATGGAGAATCCAATTTTTTTATGTTATACTCAACATCCTGCAGATAAAACCTCCCATACACAAAATCTCCTTCCGGAAAATGCCAGACCGCATCGGCAGCAATCGGCAGCCTATAGCCGTTCAAGGTGCCGTATTCCCGGATGGGCGTAGAAAAGGGCACTTTTTGGCCAGAATTCACATCCACCCTGTCTTCTGAAACAAAATTGATCAACTGTCCCCTTTCGTCAAAAAGCAAAAGTGCCGAAATAAAGGTTTCTCCATTGTGGAACACCGCCTTCACGGAAAAATCATCCACCTTCTGCCATTCAACCCTTGCATCAATAAGTGCCGCCGGAGCAAAGAGGCACATGTCGTTGAAGAAGGTGACGGTTTCGGTTTTAAACATCTCCGGCTCATGATGGTCCACCACGGGAACGAGCGAAAGCAACTTAATGCGCATCCCGGCCCTTCCCTCTTTATATCGATGGTAACCCCGGGTGGGCAATCCCTTAAAATTGGCCTTCATAAAAAACAATCGGGCCGGCTCTTCAAAAAAATTGAACTGTTCCGAAGTAAAATCGAACCAGTCTTTACCCTTTTCCCGCATTTTTCCCTTAAAAATAGCTTTGGCCGATTTTACTTTGGGTTTTCCAATAGCACCCACCGATTTCAAATAGTTCTGAATGGGAAGGGGAAGGTGGGCCAGGTCATCTTCCGAAATTATTTCTTCAGAAATGTTTGCGTTTTTCAAGGAATGGGCGACATCCGATTGAAATTCATTTTTAAAATTCCAACTGGCTATTGCCACAACTGAAACAATTAGAACAATTAAATTTGCAATGGTGCCAAATTTTGCGTCCTGCCAGTTTAATACGATCAAAACCTGCGATACCAAAACCATGGCAATTGCAATCCACAACCAAAGATTGTTTTTCAGCAATAGCAGAATTGCCGCTATGGAAAAGCCCACTGCCACCACTAGCCAGCCTATTCCTTCCGCTTTTGAAAACCGTTGCGACAACTGAGGGATTTCGGCTAGTCCAAAGGCCTTTAAAAAACCCATCAAGTGGATAAGGCCGTGAAGAAAGAGAAAAATAGAAAATACAAATTTCATATTCGTTGCTTTAGCTAAGAGGAAAGGATTGGCTTTCTTTTATCGAACGACCAAAAAATATGGCATCATCTAAAAATATGGAAGAATTGATCTATATAAAATGACAATAATCAGTTTTGCCGATATAGATCAAGAGGGAATATAAAAAGATTTCTAAGTATTGATTCTTGTAGTGCCGGTGGTCGTGTTCCTGTTCTCGGACAATACTCAATTTTAATCTCATCTTATGTCTTTTCCCAAACAATAAACCGAAAAAATCTGAAATTCATTTCCCCACGGGTTATCCATATCCTTGCACTATCGGAAATAAAATTTTGTGATATAAATATTTTTCATTCTTTAAAATATACAAAAAAACCTATCTTTGTGCCCGCCGAACAAAAGGCATCACCCACCCGGGTGCTGGAATTGGTAGACAGGCATGGTTGAGGGCCATGTGTCCTTAGGGCGTGTGGGTTCAAGTCCCATCCCGGGTACTTCTTTTATCGCAATCCTTCTCTTTCAAAAGATTGCGTTTTTTTGTCCACAACCTTTTTCCCACTCTCACTGCTCCCTTCGGAAACTTTGGAAAGAAATTCGCGTTGAACATTTGAGAAAAAAAACTTAAACAGAATCGAGGTTTTTTTCTTATTTTCACCTAAAATTTCTAGCAGTGGTAAAAACAGAATTCACCATAAAAGATCTTGAGAATCTTTCCAATGTCAAGGCCCATACCATTCGCATTTGGGAAAAACGCTATAACCTTCTTTCCCCCGACCGCACCGATACCAACATAAGGCGTTACGACCTGGAGAATTTAAAAAAGCTGCTCAATATATCCTTTTTATATCGCTCTGGCCATAAGATCTCGAAATTGGCAGAAATGGATGCCGGAACCCTGAAAACCCTGATAAACGACAATCTGTCGGAAAATCAACTGGACTACGCCATCGAGATTTTTAAAACCACCATGATCGAATTTGACGACCGCCGGTTTGATCTCACCCTACAACAATTGCTCAAAGAGAAGACCTTCAGCGAAATATTTGCCGAGATTTTTGTGCCCCTTCTACAGCAGACAGGCACATTATGGCATTCGGGAACCATTGATCCATCGCACGAACATTTTCTCTCGGAAAAGATAAAACAGGCAATCGTCTTCCAAACCCTGAACCTTCAAAAATCCATTGCACCTTTAAAAAAAACCGATTTCACCCTCTTTCTGCCGTTGGAGGAAATCCATGAAATTGGGTTGCTCTATGCCAATTACGAAGTAAAAAAAGCAGGGTTTTCCACCTTGTACCTCGGTGCCAATGTACCTTTGGAAAGTTTAAAACACGTGCATTCGCAAAAGAAAAACACCATCTTCCTCACCTATTTTACCGTGCAACCCGAGTCGGTAAATTTTGACCAATATGTGCAAAAATTCCAAGAGGTGGTCAATCCCAAAAAATCGCATCTGCTCTGGATTTTAGGCGACCGGGCCAAGAAAGGGAACGACAAAAATATCCGGTCCTTTCAGGACATAACGTCCTTCCTCACCGCCTTGGAAGAACTCTAAATTCCACTGGAGAATATTTTAATTTTCCCTTTGGGAAGAAATTTTCTCGTATCTACTTTATTTTTGTTTAAATAAAATATATATTTGTTAAACAAAAACTCAGAAACAATCTCTATGGCAAAACAGGTATCGGTAATCGGATCGGGATTTTCATCCCTGGCGGCATCCTGTTATTTGGCCAAAGAAGGTCATAAAGTTACCCTGTATGAAAAAAACTCTTCGATAGGCGGTAGGGCCCGACAGTATAAAAAGGATGGTTTTACCTTCGACATGGGCCCAACCTGGTATTGGATGCCCAACGTTTTTGAACGCTTTTTTGCCGATTTTGGCAAGACCCCAACCGATTATTATTCCCTTGAAAAACTCAATCCGGCGTATCGGGTGTATTTCGGCGTGGATGATTCCATAACCATTGAAGATACCCTGGAAAAAATCTGTGCCACCTTTGAAAGGGAAGAACCCGGAAGTTCGAAAAAACTGAAAACCTTTATCGAGAAGGCCAAGGACAACTACAATATTGCCATAAAAGACTTGGTTTACAGACCGGGCGTAAGTGCCTGGGAACTCGTTACTCCCGCCACCATCAAAAAACTGCAAAGTTTTTTCAGTACCATCAGCAAAGAAGTACAGGCCGAATTCTCCAATCCGAAATTAGTGGCCATATTGGAATTTCCGGTATTATTCCTCGGCGCAAAACCATCGCGTACACCGGCCTTTTACAATTTTATGAATTATGCCGACTTCGGTCTAGGCACTTTTCATCCATCCAAAGGTATGTTTTCCTTGGTAGAGGGAATGGTCAACCTGGCGCGTGAACTGGGAGTGGAAATTAAGACCGGACAGAATGTGGAGGCCATTTTGGTGGAAAACAAAACGGCTGTAGGATTAAAGGTGAACAATTCCATAAAAAAAGCAGATATCGTCCTTAGCGGGGCAGACTACCACCATAGCGAAACCTTATTGGGAAAGGAACACCGGCAGTATTCAGAAAACTATTGGAACAACAAAACCCTCGCCCCCTCTGCCCTTCTTTTTTACGTGGGGTTCAATGCGAAAATTGAAGGTGTCGCCCACCATAGCCTATTTTTTGATGTGGACTTCGAGGCTCATTCCCAGGCCATTTACGACACCCCACATTGGCCGGAACACCCGCTTTTTTATGCGAGTTTCCCCTCCAAAACCGAAAGTTTTTTTGCCCCCGAAGGCAAGGAGGCAGGAACTTTTTTGATTCCGCTGGCACCTGGTCTGGACGATATACCCGAACTGCGGGAAGAGTATTTCAGCAAAATAATGGACCGGTTGGAAACCATTACGGGGCAGGAGCTCAAAAAAAATGTTATTTTTAAGGAATCATACTGTATCAACGATTTTATTCAAGACTACAACAGTTATAAGGGCAACGCCTATGGCTTGGCCAATACCCTGCTCCAAACCGCTTTTTTACGGCCAAAGTTGAAAAGCAAAAAAGTGCAAAACCTATATTTTACAGGTCAACTCACTGTTCCCGGCCCGGGTGTTCCCCCGGCCTTGATATCGGGAAAACTGGTTGCCGGATTAATAAAAAAGTCAAGTTAAATCGTGAAGAAACTTTTCGACATAACCTCCAACAAATGCAGCCAACAGGTAACGGGAACGTACAGCACTTCCTTTTCCTTGGCCACCAAATTGCTCGCGCCTTCCATTCGTCAGGATATTTACAATATTTACGGATTTGTCCGGCTGGCCGATGAAATTGTCGATTCTTTTCACGATTATGACAAACTTACCCTATTCAATCGCTTTGAACAGGATTTGGAAAACGCCCTGTCTGAAAAGATAAGCTTAAATCCCATTTTAAATGCCTTTCAGCATACGGCCAATAAGTATCAGATAGAAAAACATTTGATAGACACCTTTATGGGAAGCATGCGGCAAGACTTGACCAAGACCACCTATCATTCCATAGAAGAATTCAATCAATATATCTATGGGTCGGCAGATGTGGTAGGATTAATGTGCCTGCAAGTTTTTGTGAAAGGTGACAAACGCAAATACGAGGTTTTAAAGGAAGGCGCCATGAATTTAGGTTCTGCCTTTCAAAAAGTGAATTTCCTACGCGATTTACGCGAGGATGAAGACAATTTAAACCGCACCTATTTTCCCAATGTCAACCTCAATTCCCTCGATGAATATTCCAAGAACGAAATTATAGGCGAAATAAAGGAAAATTTTCGCATGGGTTATAACGGAATTTGCCATCTGCCCCACGAGGCGCGTTTGGGAGTCTATGTGGCCTATCAATATTACAGATCGTTATTGGCCAAACTCGAGCGCACCCCGGCCGAAAAGATAAAGACTACCCGCATTAGGATTCCCAATTTGGAAAAGTTGGGATTGTTGACTGGAAGTTATGTAAAATATAGGCTAAATTTGGTGAAGTAAAGTCCTACTGCATTTTTACTGGGGAATTGAAGCCGAACTAAAAAATAGAATACCACAAAAAAATGACTGTCTTTTATTGGATTTTAATATTTCTTGGCACCTTTTGCATAATGGAATTTATGGCCTGGTTTACCCATAAATACGTTATGCACGGCTTTTTATGGAGCCTTCACAAAGACCACCATCACAAGGACCACAAGAGTTGGTGGGAACGAAATGATTACTTTTTTCTGTTTTATGCCTTGGTGAGCATCAGTTGCTTTGTCGGTTGGAGCTACTTTGGGTTTTGGGCCGGGTTGCCCATTGGTTTGGGAATATTTGCCTACGGGGCAACTTATTTTTTGGTGCACGACATTTTTATCCACCAACGGTTTAAAATGTTCAGGAATGCCAATAATCGATATGCAAAAGGAATTCGCCGGGCCCATAAAATCCATCACAAACATCGGGGCAAGGACAAGGGCGAATGCTTTGGCATGTTGCTTCCCCCGTTGAAATATTTTAAAAAGTAATATGTGGCATTTATATCTGTTGCTCGATATTGGGTCTTTGATCATCCCCCTTATCTTTAGCTTTCATCCCAAACTGCAGTTCTACAAATTATGGAAATATTTTTTTCCCGCTACCCTCATCATGATGGCCTTTTTTGTAACCTGGGATATCATTTTTACTTACTACGGATTTTGGGGGTTCAATGAAAAATATCTGTCGGGCACTTCCCTGGGCAATCTTCCCATAGAGGAATGGCTATTTTTTATCTGTATTCCCTATGCCTGCCTCTTTACGGTTTATTCTTTTAAAAAGACCCTTCCCAATTTTCGTTTGTCAAAAAAGTGGACTAACGCAATTTATTTTTCCCTGCAGTTTATTTTTATTGTCACCCTCCTATACTCCTATGACAAATGGTACACGGCGATAAACTTTGGTTACGCCATTATATTGTTGGCTTTGGTTTTTAATTTGAACCGAAGGATTTTAAGAGTATTTTTTCCGGTGTTCCTCATTTTGCTCGTTCCTTTTTTTATTGTCAACGGCTATCTCACCGGCAGTTGGATTCAGGAACAGGTTGTGTGGTATAACGATGCCGAGAATTTAGGCATTAGAATAGGCACGGTACCTATAGAAGACAGTGTTTATGCCCTATCCATGCTGCTCACTATTTTTGCCCTCATGGAAAAATTTATGTCTGATAAAACTGCTATCAAGAGCAATAGCTAAAAAGTTTTGGCAACTCGACCAAAAAATTTCTATTTGGCGGCTTGGCCATTAACTTTTCAATGGGATTTTATACTACTTTAGTGCCATCAAGATCATGTCTTTATGATACATCCGCATACCGAATTAAAATGGATGGGCGCAGAGGTTGGCTATGGAGTTGTGGCCACCAAACTCATTCCCGCTGGAACCATTACTTGGGCGTTGGACAAATTGGACCGCGAATTTACCCCGGCCAAGTTCAAGAAAATGCCTCCCCTCTACCGCAACATTCTGGACACTTACTGTTATCGGAACAAAAAGGGAAACTATGTTTTGTGTTGGGACAACGGGAGGTTTGTAAACCACAGTTTTAAGAGCAGTTGCATCTCGACGGCATACGATTTTGAAATTGCCGTCCGCGATATTCATCCGGGCGAGGAACTCACCGATGATTACGGATATCTAAACGTTACAGAGCCTTTTAAAGCCAAGGACGAGGGAACGCGTAGAAAGACCGTTTATCCCAATGATTTGGAAAAACACTACGAGATGTGGGACAAGCAATTGCTGCAAAATTTTCCTAAAATCCCCCAGGTAGAACAACCGTTAAGAGAGCTGTTATCGCCAACCCTATGGGAAAAAGTTACACAGATAGCCCAAGGAAAACGCCAAATGGATTCCATTTTGAACCTCTACTTTCGCGGAAACACGACGTAATTACTCTTTTAACAGCTTGTCCAGCAATTTTCTCGTTCTGTCGCTGTTCCAGTTTGCCGAACCCGTTTCATTGATGACTATTTTTCCGTCTTTTGAAATTACGTAGGTAGTAGGGAGCACATTTGACTGCAGCTCTTCGGGAGCCTCATAAGTTTGGATATAAACCGGGAGGGAATAACCGTGCTTGGCCATAAACCGCTGTACCTTCTCCCCTTTTTCCGAGGTGACAAAATAAAAATCCACACTGGAACCGTAATCATCAAAAAGTTTTTGAAAGGAAGGCATTTCGGCTACGCAGGGCGGGCACCAAGTAGCCCAAAAATTCACGATTACCACTTTCCCTTCGGAATGGGAAAAATTGAGTTCCTTGGCATCCAATGCCTGCAATGGCCAGCGATAATCCGTTAATTGCCGTTGGTTCTCCCGGGAAGTTTCCGAAGGAGAAAAGGAAAATATCCGCTGCACAAAAACCTGAATGGACATTCTCGTCTGCGGAATAATCATCAATATAATTACCACCGCAAACAATATATTGCTCCAGTTCTTCTTCAGAAATTTTTTCATAATATGAATCGTTGTTGTCCCACTAAAATCTTATGACCTCCTAATGTCCAATAAAGCCTTTCGAAGGAGTTTTTTAAATATGATTTTCATTTTGTTCGGTAACAAAATCGAAATTTGGCGCTGCGCTCTTGGTTTTTTCCACAGGCAATACGGAATATGAATATATAAAAAACCTCACGGACCGAGCCGTGAGGTAATGCCAAAAAACATAATTTCTTTTAGGCGTTTTGCTTTTTGATCAGGTTGAGGGCCGATCCTTCCCGATACCATTTTATTTGGGCATCGTTATACGTATGGTTTGCCATTATAATATCCTTGCTACCATCGGAGTGTACAACTTCCAGGGTAAGGGGTATGTTTTCGGCAAAACGATCTATGTCCAAAAAGTTGAAGACATCATCTTCCCTAATGAGGTCGTAATCTGCCTCATTGGCAAAGGTAAGGGCCAACATTCCCTGTTTTTTCAAATTTGTCTCGTGGATACGTGCAAAAGATTTTACCAAAACCGCCGCTACTCCCAAAAATCTGGGCTGCATGGCCGCGTGTTCGCGCGAGGAACCCTCACCGTAATTATGGTCTCCCACAACAATTGTTTTTATCCCCTTGGCCTTGTATTCCCGCTGCACATTGGGCACTCCACCATATTCGCCCGTAAGCTGGTTTTTTACAAAGTTGGTTTGCTTGTTAAAGGCGTTTACGGCACCAATCAAGGTATTATTGGCTATATTGTCCAGATGTCCACGGTAGCGCAACCACGGTCCAGCCATGGAAATGTGGTCGGTGGTACATTTACCAAAAGCTTTGATCAGCAATTTCACCCCATACAATTCGCTATCCTGAATGGGAACAAAGGGTTCGAGAAGTTGTAAGCGTTCGCTATCGGGTGCCACTTTTACCTCTACCGAACTTCCGTCTTCACGCGGAGCCAAATACCCGTTGTCATCCACCTCAAAACCTTCCGGTGGCAATTCAATACCGCGAGGTTCTTCCAGTTTTATCTCCACACCATCCTCATTGATAAGGGTATCGTTCATCGGGTCAAAATCCAATTTTCCCGAAATGGCAATTGCGGCAACCATTTCCGGCGAGCCAACAAAGGCATGGGTATTGGGGTTGCCATCGGCACGCTTGGAGAAATTTCGGTTAAAGGAATGCACGATTGTGTTTTTTTCGTCGCCTTTTCTGTCGCTTCGGTCCCATTGTCCAATACATGGACCGCAAGCATTGGTAAAGATTGTAGCTCCCAATTTTTCAAAGACTTCCAAAATTCCGTCGCGCTCGGCGGTAAAACGTATTTGTTCAGAGCCCGGGTTTATTCCGAAGTCACTCTTCGGAATCAATTTTTTCTCTACTGCCTGTCTGGCAATGGATGCCGCACGTGTTAAATCTTCATAGGAAGAGTTGGTGCAGGAACCGATAAGCCCCCAATCCACTTTTATGGGCCAGTCATTTTTGCGCGCCTTTTCTCCCAATTCACCTACAGGAGTTGCCAGGTCGGGAGTAAAGGGCCCGTTAAGATGCGGACGCAAGGTACTGAGATCAATCTCGATAACTTGGTCAAAATATTTTTCGGGATCGGCATATACTTCGGCATCGCCGGTTAGGTATTCGCGAATTTTATTGGCTTCATCGGCAATTTCTGAGCGATCGGTGGCCCGCAGAAAACGTTCCATGGAATCGTCATATCCAAATGTGGAAGTGGTAGCTCCTATTTCCGCACCCATATTGCAAATGGTGCCTTTTCCCGTACAAGACAGGTTTTGTGCCCCTGGACCGAAATATTCCACAATGGCACCCGTTCCTCCTTTAACGGTAAGGATCCCGGCAACCTTGAGGATAACATCCTTGGACGCGGTCCATCCATTTAATTTTCCGGTGAGTTTGACGCCGATCAATTTGGGAAATTTCAGTTCCCAGGGCATTCCCGCCATTACATCCACCGCATCTGCACCGCCCACTCCAATGGCAACCATTCCCAAGCCGCCGGCATTTACCGTGTGGCTATCGGTACCAATCATCATTCCCCCGGGGAAGGCGTAGTTTTCCAAAACCACTTGGTGGATAATTCCGGCTCCTGGCCGCCAAAATCCGATTCCGTATTTATTGGAAACCGATTCCAAGAAATCAAAAACCTCATTACTGGTCTCATTGGCGCGAATCAAATCGGGTGCCGCGCCTTGCTTGGCCTGTATCAAGTGATCGCAATGCACGGTGGTAGGAACGGCCACCTGCTTTTTCCCCGCCTGCATAAATTGCAAAAGGGCCATTTGGGCCGTTGCGTCCTGACAGGCAATTCGATCTGGAGAAAATTCCACATAATCCTTCCCGCGTTCAAAAGCACGGGTAGGTTTTCCGTCCCACAAGTGGGAATAGAGAATTTTCTCTGAAAGTGTAAGCGGTCTTCCCACCAGCTCCCGTGCGGCATCCACACGTTCTGCCATTTGGGAATACACCTGCTTTATCATATCTATATCGAATGCCATAAGTATGTTTTTTAGATTTTTTTTAGTGCCGCAAAATTACAAAGAATACATCGAGATTAAAAATATTCAACAAAAACTGTTTTTGAGTGAAGTATATTTCAATTAAAGCTATTTCTATTGAATATAAATATCAATTCTGAAATATTTTCTGCTGAAAAATATCAAATCCACAATTTAGATTTAACCCCTATCACAGAAATTTCATCCTTGGCATCACGAATCAATGGGCAAGAGGTTAGAGGAAAAGAAGAAAGACTAAAACAGGCTTTGTATTATATTTTCAATGCTCAGGCCTTCGGCCTCTGCCTTGTAATTCTTGATCATTCTATGGCGTAGGATGCCAATGGCCACTTTTTGCACATCCTCGCTGTCCGGTGAAAATTTTCCGTGCAACGCGGCATTGGCCTTGGCAGCCAAAATCAAATTTTGGGAGGCCCGAGGCCCTGCTCCCCAATCGATATAATTTCTTACCAAATCGGGTGCCGAAGGATCATTGGGCCGGGTTTTGGCTACCATTCGCACGGCGTATTCCACCACGTTGTCGGCAACGGGAATGCGGCGGATAAGCTGTTGAAAGCCGATGATTTCCTCGGCCGAAAACAAGGGAGAGACTTTTTCCGATTCTCCGGCAGTGGTCATTTTTACCACCTCCACTTCTTCGTGAAAAGAGGGATAGTCCAGATTGATGGCAAACATAAACCGGTCTAGCTGCGCTTCGGGCAACGGATAGGTACCTTCTTGCTCAATAGGGTTTTGCGTTGCGAGGACAAAATAGGGCAAATCCAATTTATAATGGTGCCCGGCAACGGTAACCGCCCGCTCCTGCATTGCCTCCAGCAGGGCAGCTTGGGTTTTTGGAGGGGTTCGGTTTATTTCGTCGGCAAGAATGATATTGGCAAAAATAGGCCCTTTGATAAATTTGAACGCTCTATTCTGGTCCAGGATTTCCGAGCCCAAAATATCGCTGGGCATTAAATCTGGAGTAAACTGGATTCTTTTGAATTTTAGGCCCAAGGCCTCTGCCACCGTATTGACCAACAAGGTTTTTGCCAAGCCGGGAACGCCGATAAGCAGGGCGTGGCCACCGGAAAAAATAGCGAGCAGCACTTGCTCCACTACCTCGTCTTGGCCTACTATTACTTTTTTTATTTCCTGCCGTAGGGCAGTGTATTTTGAAACTAGTTGCGAAACAGCAGCTACGTCTGACATATTTTTTATTTCTTCATTATTTTTTTAACCAATTCGCCTCAAAATCACAGTCCTGATAATCCTTATTCACGTGAATATAGGCTTTTTCTATCTTTTCGTCCTGCCACTTGCTGATTACCTTTATTTGCTTCTCGCGTAGGGCCAGTTGCTTTATGCGTTCGTAATCCTTTACATAATCTGCGGTATGTTCGGGATATTTTTTGGTAACGGAAAGAATTTTCAACAGCCCTCGGCCGGTACGGTCGCGGTCGATAATCACTTTGGACACTTCCCCTTCCTTGAGGTTATACACCTGGGCGCTAAAAGTGGGATCCATTTTGGTAAGGTCAAAACGCGTATCATAAGTCAACGGATTGATTATCTGCCCCCCATTGTTTCGGGTTTCCTTATCGTCTGAATATTTTTTGGCCGCCTCGGCAAAGGTTATTTTTCCTGAAACTATTTCATCTCTTATTTCTTCTATCTTTCTTTGGGCCGAATCGATGGCAGCCTGCGAAACATCTGGAAACATCAAAATATGACGCACGTCCACTTCCTGGCCCCTTATTTTTTCCACATATAGAATATGGTAGCCAAATTCGGTTTGGAAAGGCTCGCTTACCTCCCCCTCCAACAGAGAAAAAGCTTCATCCTTAAATTCCTTGGCCAAGGGTGAATCGCGGGTAATGCCCGTAATTAAACCACCTTTGCCTGCCGTGCCCGGATCTTTTGAATACAGAACAGCCTTTGTGGAAAAACTGGCATCATTGTCCATAATGTCGGCCCTAATTGTGTTGAGCCGGGCGATTACTTCGTCTATTGCCTCTTGGGTGATTTCCGGTTCTATCACAATCTGCGCCACTTCTATTTCCGCTCCAAAAACAGGCCGTTCATCTTCGGGAATGGAAAAGAAAAAGTTTCTTACCTCTTCCGGGGTAATCTCTACCTTTTCAATAACCTTTTGTTGCATAAGCATCCCCAGCTTGTTGATCTTGTTCACATCGAACAGCTCTTTGCGCAAATCGGCAAAATTGTCTTTTCGGTAGTATTGGGCCACTTTTTCCTCGCTGCCCAATTCACTGACCATATATTGCAGTTGCTGATCGACCATTGCGTTGATTTCGGCATCGGCAACCATAATACTGTCTTGTTTGGCTTGATGGGCATAGAGCTTGTCTTCCATCAGTTTTCCCAAAAGTTGGCAACGGGAGATGCCATCTACAGAGATTCCCTGCGATTTCATTTCCAGATAGCCCTTATCGATGTCGGTATCGAGAATTATATACTCCCCCACCACGGCGCCAATGCCTTCGGCCTTAAAGCGCTCAAAGGGTTTTAGGGTGTCTTTGGCAATGGTACTCACTACCGCAAGCGAATCGTTGCTTTTTACCACGCCTGTGCTGTCTGCCGTCAGTACCGTTTGACCCTGTGTGAGGGTAACGGAAAATAATAATATCCACAAAATTTTATTCATGGGTGAAAATTTCAAATTTGTTGTTTTCAATAGCATCTCTGGTTATATCTGTTTCAAGCTTTTTGATGAGTTCCAGCTTTCGTTTGTTGAGGATAATTTGTTTTAAGGTGGGTTTGATATAGGAAAGGGGGGCAATATCGTTCAACTGGAGTACATCTTCAATTTTCACCAAATATACTCCTAATGAATCTTGAAGCTGGCTAAAATTGGCTTTTTTTAACACTTCCTCCTGACTGTTGCGCAATACCGGAAGGGCATCTAACAATACGTCTTTTTTGATCCAGATGGAATCGTTTAAATTTGAGGCGGCGAATTGAAAATTGTGCCCTTCCAAGGCCTCCTTGTCCTCATCGTTAAAGCGAACAAATTTTTCCTTTACCTTGGCAAGGCCTTCGTAATTGGGAGCCAGCCGCACAAACCTCATCTTGAGAAGCACATCGTTCAACCGAAAATTCTCCTTGTGGTTTTCGTAATATTCGCGGTATTCACTTTCGGTGATGGTACTGTCCAACTGTTTTCCCACGATTAAATTCTTATAGGCCTCGGTGAGCAAATCGTTCTTGTATTCGCGCACCAAGGCATCAAACCGCGCCATCTGTTCACTGGGAAGATTAATCTCGGCCTGTCCTATCAGCAATTTTTGCGTGGCCCAGCGGGTGATAAAATTATTTACCATCAAGGTACTGTCTTCGGGAGAAGTATTTTCGGGCACCAGCTTTTCTATATCCTTTTGATAAAGATAGTTGTCGTTAACCCGCGCCACCACCTCCTCTTCCGGAGCGGTTTGAAAATACCCGCAGGAAGAGACAACTGCCACTAGAAGGATATAAAAGCCCGATTTTTTCACCTTAATTGCCTTTTCAGTCTTTTAAAGGTTTTCTTGTTAACGGAAACCTTGTATTTGGAATGAAGCGAATCCATCCATTCCTTTTCCAATATATTTTGATATTGGCTGATAACATTGCCTTTGACCTCTTCCAGGGGTTTTATTCCCTCCGGAAGAATTTTTTTGATATCGACCACGGTATAATTACTATTGCCCGGATATATTTCCGAAACACCTTCTTCCACTTTTAGGTTTTCGGGAAGCTCGGGAGAGCCCAGTTCAAAGGTTCCTTGGGTGAGCAGAACGTTTACACTTCCGTTTGAATTGAGATTTTCCTTCACCTCTTGGGCAGTTTTGCCTTTCTCCAGCAACTGTCTTACCTGTTGGGCAAGGTCTTTTGAGGTAGCCGAAAAAATATCAACCTCCACACGCTTTTTCCATTTGTAATCCTGCTTGTGCTGTTCGTAATAATTCTGCAGACCCACGCTGTCATTTTTGGCCTTCTGCCAGATATTTTCGTCCATCACGTCAAAAATGAGAAGTCCATCGCGGTATTCATTGAGAATGCCGGCATAATCCTCGTTTTCCAGCTCCAGCCGTTTTCTGAAATAATCCTTTAATTCCCTATCTTCAAATTGCTCGTAAAAGGTGGCGAGCAAAAGGTCCTTTTTGTTGTACGGACGGGTGGTGTGCTGCCGGTCTTCAATGTAATTGGCAAAATCGGAATACTTCACCTCCTTGTCGCCAATGGTAAAGAGAACCTTATCGTCCTTGGCAGGAATGGGGGTCATTTTCCATTTTCGGGCCAGCACACTGTCGGTTACGTAAGTATCAAAGAAGGGCAGGTAGCTGCTGCCATTTTTATATCCGTATTTGTCCATTATTCTTTTATTTACCGAGTGGGTGACAACTTTGGAGCGGTCGCCTCTGGAAATCTGTTTTTCCAATTCCGGTTTTTGGGCCTCAAAGGTTTCTACGGGATAAATGGAATCCAAACGGATTAAATGCCAGCCAAAGCTGGTTTTTACCGGCTTGCTCAAATTGCCCTTGTGCTTAAGGCCATAGGCTGCATCTTCAAATTCGGGCGAACGGAGATCTCCTTTGGTAAAGGGTTTAAGGGCGCCCCCATTGATCGCACTGTTTTTGTCATCGGAATATTCCTTTGCCAAATCTTCAAAGCTCTGCCCTTGTTTTATCATGGCAGCGATCTCTTTTACCCGCTCTTCCGGATTGAAGGTGCGGGCTCCTTTTTTATCGGAAATCATAATATGGGAAACGGCAATTTTCGGCAATCGGGCACGACGGTCGTTTACCTTGATAATATGATATCCAAAACGGGTGCGAACTATTTTAGAAATTTCCCCCTTTTTGGTATTATAGGCTTCCGTTTCAAAGGGATATACCATGTTGAACACGGTAAAATATCCTAAGTTTCCACCGGTGTCTGCCACTCCCGGCTCTTCGGAATATTTTTTGGCCAACGCTTCAAAATCGGCACCCGCCACCGCTTTCTCGCGAATGGATTTTATCTTGTTATACGCGGCAAGCGTATCTTGTGGAGAGGCGTCCAAACCAACAGGGATAAGGATATGCGATGCGTCTATTTCTTCCTTTCCCCTGTCATAGGCTTCCTTAATAAGCTCTTCTGTTATTTGATCTTCGTAAAGGTAATTACGCGAGAGCTGATCTCGGTATTGGGCCAATTCCTTTTGGTAAGTTTCCTTGTCGTCCAAGTGCTGAGCTTTTGCCTCGGCTATCTTTAACTTATAATCAATAAACAACTGCAAATATCCATCAATATCCTTTTGTGAATCATCTTGGACCAAATCGAGGTTTTTCTTGTAAACCCTTTTAAATTCCTTGGCATATACAGGTTCCCCATTTATAGTCATCAGAACGTCTTTCTTTTTTTGGGCAAATCCTGCACTTGCGCACATTAACAGCACAACCGCTACACTGAAGATATTTTTCATTCCAAGTTTGAGTTTAGGTTAAAAAACAATTTTCGCACACCCTGTTTTGTCGCGCGCGCGGGCAAAAATAGCAAAAAGCTATGGTAAAGCATGCTGGAAAGCTTAACGATTTTACAACAATTATAGTGTAGGCCATTGGGTTGAAGCCCCCAGAATTTATTACCTTGGCCTCCGAAAATGAAAGGATGGCTGTTTAACCCTAGTCTCCGAAAATTGACATCATGGAAAAACGAATAAAATTTATTTGGGATTTCTACGGTCCCAGGGCACAACCCACGGCCCAACACCATGTAAAACACCTTGGCGAATTTGTGGAAGGCAGGAAAATAGAAAACAGCATTTTGGGCGTGGAACAGGAGGGCCCTGCCCATTTTATAGCCTATATGGTAGTGGAAAGCGAGCAGGTGGAAACCCTTCGTCAAATCTTGAAACCCAAGCGGGGGCAATATTACGATGAATAATATTGTGCTGTACGTAAATGGCACATTCCTATTTTCTGCAAAACCCCTGGTCTGCCCATAGTTTTTATTGCTAATTTTGCCGCATAATTTTTAAAAACACAAGGATGAAATTATTTCAAATTGCCATTTTATTTGTCGGCCTGTCCACATTTGCCCAGAGCAAGGTAGGCTCGGTAGATGTGGATTACATTCTGTCCCGGATGCCGGAAATGGAACAAGTAAAAGAACAACTGGTAACCTACGGTTCTGGCATGGACAAAGACCTGAATAAGAAAATAGAAGAATATCAGCAACTGATGGAGAAGTACAGGGAAGATGAACCCACTCTCACCTTGGCCCAAAAAAAGGAACGACAAAACCAGTTGCTGGAAAAGGAAAACGATATCCAGAAGTTTCAAACCAATGGGGCAAAACTGATGGAGATAAAGCAGCAGGAATTGCTGAGACCGCTATACGACAAGATAGGAGTGGCCTTGGAAAAAACGGCAAAAGCGAATAAATTCACCCAAGTATTTCAATCCACTGCCGATATTGTTTATTTAGATCCGGCCTACGATCTTACAACGGCCATTCTTGCCGAATTGGGAATTCCCCTGGAAGAGGAACCCAAGAAAGAGTAAAAAAATCAGGTTCCCGACCGTAAATTTTTTGGTGCGGGAACCTGGTTTAGGCAATTGCAAAGTTGGTCTTCTTACCTACTGTAGTTAGGGGCTTCCTTGGTAATGGTAACATCATGCGGATGGCTTTCTGCTATTCCGGAAAAGGTTATTTTTACAAATTTGCCTTCTCTTTTTAGGGTTTCCACATCCTTGGCCCCCACATATCCCATTCCGGCGCGAAGTCCACCAATAAATTGGGTCATGCTTTCATATAATTCCCCTTTATAGGGAACCCTTCCCACAATACCCTCCGGTACCAATTTTTTGATATCGTCTTCCACATCTTGGAAATAGCGGTCTTTGGAACCTTGTTTCATCGCTTCCACAGAGCCCATTCCGCGGTAAGATTTATACTTTCTTCCCTCGTAGATTATCGTTTCTCCGGGCGATTCCTTGGTGCCGGCCAAGAGCGAACCCAACATAACGCAATCGGCGCCGGCCGCAAGGGCCTTGGGAATATCGCCGGTATAGCGAATTCCTCCGTCGGCAATGACGGGAACGCCGCTGTCCTTAATTGCCTCGGCAACCTCAAGAACGGCGGAAAATTGCGGAAATCCAACTCCGGCAACCACCCGGGTGGTGCAGATAGATCCGGGCCCTATTCCCACTTTTACCGCATCGGCACCGGCATCGACCAGATATTTGGCCGCCTCGGGGGTAGCAATATTGCCCACAACCACATCGAGATCGGGAAATTTATCTTTTAGTTTCTTCAATACATCGACCACCCCCCGCGTGTGCCCGTGGGCGGTATCAACGATTACCGCATCCACTTGGGCGTGGACCAGGGCTTCCGCACGATCCATGACGTCCGGGGTCACCCCCAAGGCCGCAGCTACGCGAAGCCGACCGAACTGATCCTTGTTGGCAATGGGTTTCTGAGTGAGTTTGGTGATATCCCTAAAAGTTATCAAGCCGAGTAATTTTCCCGAATCGCTCACTACCGGTAGTTTTTCTATCTTGTGCTTTTGGAGAATTATCTCTGCTTCTTCCAAAGAAGTTCCCTGCGCTACGGTCACCAAATTTTCGGAAGTCATCACTTCGCTAAGGGAATGGTTTAAATCCTTTTCAAATCGCAAATCGCGGTTGGTGACAATTCCTATGAGCTTCCCTTCGGAATCGATTATGGGAATGCCCCCGATGCTGTATTCGCGCATGGTTTTTTGCGCATCCCCCACGGTGTTGTCCTCCCGCAGGGTCACCGGATCGATGATCATTCCGCTTTCCGCTCTCTTTACCTTCCTTACCTCGGCTGCCTGCTGCTGGATACTCATGTTTTTATGAAGCACCCCTATTCCCCCTTCCCGGGCCATGGCGATGGCCATAGCACTTTCGGTAACGGTGTCCATGGCAGCGGAAACTATGGGCACGTTTAAGGTTATATTTCTGGAAAAACGGGTGGAAATGGAAACTTCGCGGGGAAGCACCTCGGAATAGGCGGGCACCAAGAGAACATCGTCGTATGTGAGACCTTCGCCTAAAATTTTATTTTCGTGTGCAGTCATGGCAATTAAATTAACATCCCAAAAATATCGGTAGAAATGAAAGCTCGGGAATGTGGTTTTGGATTAATTGCGTGCAAATGTACAGGAAAATGCCGAATTATTTTGAATAGCCAAGGAAAATCTACGGCACCAGCCCGGGAGCGCGGGGTTATTCCATTTGACAGGATAACCAAACTTCATGGAACTCGCTCTTTCCAAATGAAACGCGGATAACACGGATGGCATGGATGGAAACATAAATTTTGGCTAAGGCCTGGTATCGGCCAGACATAAAATTCCGAAGAAACCTGTCCGAACAGGCGAATTTCTTTGGGGTTTTTTAAAAAAAGAAATTCCACAGAAACTACCTTTTGTCTAAGGGAATTTCCTCAGAAGGTTCGGAAATTATGCTTGCGGAGTTCATTTTTGCACACAATTTCTTTTTCTATTTTTTTGAGCGCAGAAAGGCAATAATGGTTTTTCTGATATCGCCCGCGGTTTCGTTTTCCTTGGGATAGTAGATGCTCACCACCCCTGGATTGTCCGGGGTGAGAAAGGGAATGTCGTACCCCTTGAGGAGAAAATCGCTGAATGCCACAGAATAGACTCTGGAAGGGTTTATTTTGTTGCCTCCAATATACCATTGGCCATCCTCACCACGGGAAAAGTTATATCGCTGCAGGTAGGCTCCCGTCCCGGCATTTTCCAACCCGAAATCCAGCACTTCCGTGAGCAGTTTGCCTTTTATGCCCACTTTAAGCACACTCCCCCCAAAAGGCAACACCCGGAAAATATCCTTACTGGAAATGTCGCCAACCAACCGGTCATCCAGCCTTATGGAGCCTCCGTTGACCAAGGCGCCTTCCACCGCACCGGAATAGACCTTGGCCATGGAATGTGCAATTATTTCTCCCAGATTGGTTTGTTTGCTTCTATTGGCAGTATCGGTTCCGTCCAAGGGCGTGGGCGCATGGTAGATAATGTCATCTGGATTTTCCACTACCTCCTTCAATTTGTCATCCAACAGATCGCTCCATTTTTTCACTACCCGCTCCACTTTTGCCGAAGAGGCAATTTTATCGGTCACCATAACCAATTCAGAATTGATGCTCAAAAAGCGGGTGCGAAGATTGTAGATAAGAGTATGTACGTATACGCTTTTAGCGTTGGCATCGGCTTTGGCAATTATGGTCCTGCCTTCCTTTTCCAAAATGTTATAGTGTTCATGGCCGCCCATAATAAGAGGAAGGGTGCGCAGACGCTTGGCAATTTCTATATCCTCTTCCAGGGAAACATGGGTAAGCCCCACGACGAAATCAGACTTTTCGATGGCGAGATCATAGGCACGTTCGGCATTGTCATAAATATTGCCGTAATACACATAGTCCTTGGGATTGGAGGGAAGGGTAACCCCAAAGACACCAAATTTCATGCTGTTGCCATCGACATCCCTGGCCGTAAAAGTGGCATAGTCTGAGGTGGGAACATTGCTGTAGTCCCATTTGGTGGTAAAGGGCACAATTCCGTTTTCGGTTACATGCCGAACATTGGCCGTAGTCCAGGTGAAATTTGACTCGTTCAGCCGTTTTTGCAAATCCTGTTCACTTAAATCGAATTCGTGGTTTCCGAAGGTGACCAGATCCACATCCAGGGCGTTGAGAACATCGATCATCTGTTTTCCGTTCAACCGTTCGCCATCTACCTTTAAGGAGCCGAGAAGGGAGGGATTGAGAAAATCGCCCGCCAGAAACAAAAACGTATTGGGAAACCGCTCCTTTATGGAGTCGCGGATATGCCCCACCCGGGCCAATCCGCCATATTCACCGCCACTGAGAGGGGAAATTTCATAAACATCGTTGATTTGTACAAATTTTAAGGTAACGGCACCCGCACCCTTGATGGGATCCTCTGGCGCAAATTTTAGGGCTTCGCAGCTTCCCAAAACAATCCCCACCAGAGACAAAAGTAGAATTCTTCTCATTGAATGTATTTAGTGATATTTAGTAAAAATCTTGGTTGCTTCGTTATGGGCACTCTCGAAGGCCATGGGGCTGATATTGGTAGCGATCTTCTCGGCCGTAAAATAGCTGAGCATCTTTTCTGTAGGCATATTGCCCGTCAATTCATCCTTGGCCATTGGGCATCCACCAAAGCCTTGTATGGCTCCATCAAAGCGCTTACAGCCTGCCTTAAAGGCCGCATCAACTTTTTCGAACCATGCGTTTGGGGTGGTGTGCAAATGCGCACCAAATTCAATGTGGGGATATTTGGGGATTAAGTTACTAAATAAATATGAAATAATATCGGGAGTAGAACTTCCCACCGTATCGCTTAGGGAAAGAATCTTTACTCCCATGCCCGAAAGGCGCTTCGTCCACTCCCCCACGATCTCCACGTTCCACGGATCGCCGTAGGGATTGCCGAAGCCCATGGAGAGATAGGCTACTACTTCTTTGTTGTGTTTATGCGAAAGGTTTAATATTTCCTCCAGAATGACCAAAGATTCCGCAATGGTTTTATGTGTATTACGCATCTGAAAGTTTTCGGAAATGGAAAAGGGGTAACCTAAATAATCGATCTGCGGGTGCAGCACCGCCTCTTGGGCACCGCGCACATTGGCGATGATGGCCAAAAGCTTGCTGGTGGTGGCAGAGAGATCTAATTGCGACAACACTTCTGCGGTATCTTTCATCTGCGGAATGGCCTTGGGAGAGACAAAACTGCCAAAATCGATGGTATCGAAGCCACAGCGCAAAAGCGACTGTAAATACTGAACCTTTTTCCCGGTGGGAATCCAGTCCCTGATGCCCTGCATGGCATCCCGGGGACATTCTATAATCTTTACGTGCTGCATTGGCCCAAAGATAGGAATTACTGCGAAGTCAAAAATCGTAGCGGTAAAAAATAAGGAAATAACCCCGTGTAAAATTAATTGATGATCAGAGTGATTTGCATATTCTTAATTTTGTCAAGAGTCAATTCTCAAATTTTTTCTTTATTGCGCGCTCCGTCAAGAGAATTATCACGCTTGTACCCAAAATAAAAATTAAAACCTCAATAACTCCTGGAATATGGACAAATTCTTCAAAATAAAAACTAAGCATTGCCAATAATAACAATACCATTCCGAACCTTAGAAATAATTTTCCCGAGTAGCGGTGGGCAAATTTCCATCGTTGTAGATTTTTCATGGATCGTTTAGTCCTGTATCCATAGAGCCAATTAATTTTTTTCGGAGGTTTATACCAAAACCACCTTCCGATGATAAGAGAAAAAAAAGCCGCCAAAACAAAGATGATAAAGGCTTCAAAATGATACATACCGAAGAAAGATTTTTTGAACTTAAACCAAAATGATGTAAAATGCAATTCCCAGAAAAACCACAATTTGCAGCCACTTCAAAATGGTCCCGGTAGATCTTCCGCGTTCCACCCAAGCGGATATTTTGCCGGCACCCATAGCTATCAAGCTAAAGGTAATAAAAGACACGAGCATAAAAACCCCGCCCAATATGTAAAACTGAAGCACGGTATTTCCGTCTGTATTCCACAGAAATCCAGGAAAAAAAGCAAGAAAGAAGATCATCACTTTCGGATTGACCAAATTCATGACAAATCCAATTTTAAAAAGTGTGGGATAAGAATTCCTCTGAGCGGTTTGAGCCAGAGAGATGTGAGGTTTGCTTTTATATACCTTAAAGGCCAAATAGAGCAAATAGCACGCGCCCAAAACCTTCAATCCATAAAAAACACTTTCCGAAGCCATTAATATGGCAGAGACCCCAAAAGCCAAAAGCGTAGTATGCACAATACAGCCACTGATTAAACCTGCCGTAGTCGCTATTCCGCTTTTGGTACCGTTGGCAATAGACTGGGTAAGGACATAAATATTGTCCGGTCCCGGACTCAGCGCCAGAACAAAGGTGGCCAAAGAAAAGGAAACGAGGTTTTCTATCATACAGGAACCATATTGTTAAGGTTCAACAAAGGCGAGGGTAAAGAGTGTAAAGAAAACATTTGGGCAACCCATCGATCAAATATCGATTTATTCTGCAAGAAAAATCACAATCCGCTCTTTAAAATTTCCTGGTTGATTCTTTTGACCAAAGCGGGGCCTTCATAAATAAAGCCGGTATATAGCTGAATAAGGCTTGCCCCCGCTTTCAATTTTTCCACCGCATCCTCCGGCGAATGGATTCCTCCTACACCAATAATGGGAAAGGCCTTGCCGCTTTTTTCAGAAAGAAATTTGATTACTTCGGTTGCCCGTGCAGTAAGCGGTTTTCCGCTAAGCCCACCCGCTTCGCTTTTGGTTTCGGAAACCAGGCCCTCCCGCGAGAGCGTGGTGTTGGTGGCAATTACCCCATCTATTTTGGTTTCGTTTACTATTTCAATGATATCCATTAGCTGATCGTTGGACAAATCTGGAGCAATCTTTAAAAGAATAGGTTTTCTCTGTTTTTGTCCTGCTGCGGGAGCGGCTTTTTCACTATTCCGTATTTGAAGGGTCTGCAGTAATTGGGTCAGGGGCTCTTTTTCCTGCAACTCCCGCAGATTGGGGGTATTGGGCGAACTCACGTTTACCACAAAATAGTCCACGTAGTCAAACAACGCGTCAAAACAAATTAGGTAATCCTTTGCCGCCGCGTCATTGGGAGTTACTTTATTCTTACCGATATTCCCTCCTATCAAGACCCTGCCCTTCCCTCTGGGGTTTTTCTTTAGCCGCTCCACCACTGCCTCTACCCCTTCATTGTTAAATCCCATTCTGTTGATTATTGCCCTGTCCTTCCGCAGGCGGAAAAGCCGTGGTTTTTCGTTGCCTTCTTGCGGTTTTGGCGTAACCGTCCCAATTTCAATAAATCCGAATCCAAAATTGGAAAGCTCCCTGTACAAGCTTGCATTTTTGTCAAAACCGGCAGCCAAACCTACGGGATTGGGGAATTTCAGTCCAAAGAGTTCGCGCTCCAACCGTGGGTCCCTTACCCGATATGCCTTTCCGAACAATTTCCCAAGGCCGGTTTTGTGATAAAATCGCACCAAGGAAAAAGTGAAATGATGGATGTTTTCGGGATCAAATTTGAAAAATACAGGGCGGATAAAAGTTTTGTACATAGCGAAAGATCTGGGGCAAAAATACCATTAATGCCATAAATTCCATTCCTTTGCCGTTGAATTTTATACCCTATTTATTCCCATAAAACCCTATATAATTTAGTAACTTTGAAACTTCCATTAATCTTCTTGTTGCAGAAGGAACACAACCTACAACAACATCGAAATAGAAATTTTATGATTGACAAACAACACCTCATTGACCGTTTTATTGGTTATGTAACGGTAGATACCGAAAGCGACCCCAACAGCGACACCACCCCGAGTACCGAAAAGCAATGGATCCTCGCCCGTAAATTGGCCGAAGAACTCAAAGCTATTGGTCTGGAAGACGTCACCATTGATGAAAATGCCTACATCATGGCAACCCTTCCTTCCAACGTAGACCATGATGTACCTACAATTGGTTTTGTCTCCCATTTTGACACCTCGCCAGATTTTACCGGAGCCAACGTAAAACCCCAGATCGTGGAGAACTACGACGGCGGGGATATTGTGCTCAACGAGGAAAAAGACATTGTGTTATCGCCAGATTACTTTGAAGACCTCTTGCTTTATAAGGGGCAGACGCTGATAACCACCGACGGCACTACCCTACTCGGTGCCGATGACAAGGCTGGGATCGCCGAAATTGTCACCGCCATGGAATACCTTGTTAAGCATCCCGAAATAAAACACGGAAAAATCAGGGTAGGATTCACTCCCGATGAGGAAATAGGGCGTGGCGCCCATAAGTTTGACGTAAAGAAATTTGGTGCAGATTGGGCCTATACCATGGATGGGAGCCGTGTGGGCGAGTTGGAATACGAAAATTTCAACGCGGCGGGGGCAGTGGTAACTATCCACGGAAAAATAGTCCATCCCGGAACTGCCAAGGGCAAGATGGTAAACAGCATGTACATAGCAACAGATTTTATCAATTCGCTGCCCCGTCTTGAAACTCCGGAACACACTGAAAAGCGCGAAGGTTTTTTTCATTTGCAAAGCATAGAAGGCAGTGTGGATCAGACCAAACTGCAGTACATTATCCGCGACCACGACAAGGAACACTTTGAGGCCCGCAAGCAAATGATCAACGATCTGGCTGAAGAACTAAACGAGCAGCATGAAAACGAGGTGGTGACGGTAACGGTAAAAGATCAATATTTTAATATGCGCGAAAAGATTGAGCCCGTGATGCATATTGTGCGAATTGCCAAAAAAGCCATGGAGCAGGCCGATATTGAACCTATCATCCAGCCCATTCGCGGGGGAACCGATGGGTCGCAGCTAAGCTACATGGGCCTTCCCTGCCCCAATATTTTTGCCGGGGGACATAATTTTCATGGCCGCTATGAATACGTGCCAGTGGAAAGCATGCAAAAGGCGGTGGAAGTAATAGTGAATATCGCCCAGATAACAGCCGGGGATTTAAGCGAATTTATGAAGAAGCCCAACTGAGATTAAAGTATTCTTTAAAAAACTCCCTTGAAATTGTTTTTAAGGGAGTTTTTTATTCGCTTAAACGCTCAAATAAACAAATGGGTGATAAAATAAATGATAAGCCCTACCAATCCACCTACCAAGGTGCCATTTACCCTGATAAACTGCAGGTCCTTTCCCACTTCCAGCTCGAGCTTTTCGCTCAGCTCCCTTCCCTCCCAGCCAGCAACGGTACGACTGATGAGGACCTCCATTTCGTCGCGATTTTTTAATATCATCCTATATAGAAAATATCGGGTCCAAACATTAAGGCGGTTTCCCAATTCTTCATCGTGCGATAGGTTGTAAGACAGTTTCTGGATATTCTGCGAGATGTAATGCTGCAGTTGTGAGCGGGGAGTGTTGAGATTTTCGAGCAAAAGCCCTTTGATAGATTGCCAAGCCTCATCGGTATAGGGTTTTAGATTTTCGGCATTGATCATTTCGCGTTTGATCGATTCGAATTTGTCTTTCCATTTTTCCGAGTGTTGTACGCTTTGGGAAAATTCGCGTAAGTTCTCTGTCAATTTGTGCCTAACAAAATGCGATTTGTCTTCTTCTATTTCGGCAATAAATTTTTCCAGACCTTCCACCACCTCGGCCGCTATTTTCTTTCCGGCGAGAAAGGCGATAAAAGGACGGTTTTCGGTTAGACGTTGCTGCACCATTTCACGACTCTCGTGGATATAGGACTTAATCTGCGGAAGAAGTGTTTCCAAAAGGGAAATATGTTCATTCTTATCTACAAAATATTCTATGCCGGAAGCAGTGAGCTTTTGAAAATCTATTTCGTTCAAGATTCCCGCTCCTTTGTTCGCCAGAAAGGCTTCTACCTTGTCATCCTCCAAATCGGCAATTATTTTTTTAAGAAGGTTAACCACTTCCTCCTCCAAAATTTTTTGGTTTTTGGGTTTTCCCAGCCATTGGGAAATCCATTTTACAACATCCAGCCGCTCAATATAAGGTCTGATGTTTTGGGGATTGAGAAAATTATCTTTTACAAATTTGCCCAGGTTTTCCCCCAGATCGTCTTTCTTCCGTTCGATGAGATTGGTATGGGGAATAGGAATTCCCAATGGATGCCGGAAAAGTGCGGTAACTGCAAACCAATCGGCCAGGGCGCCGACCATTCCGGCTTCGGAAAAGGCTTCCACGTAACCCATCCACGATTGCGGATCGTGGTGCTGAAGATAGACCATAATGCCGTAGATGGCGGCCATAATAAAGAAAAGGCCGGTGGCAAATTGTTTGTGTTTTTTAAGCTGAATCTCTTTGGAAGTGGCCATGACCCTAAAAGTAAGAAAGTATATGGAAACGGCAGTTAAGGGGAAAGAATATTGTCGTGCCCAATGGTAGCCCGAAAAAACAAAACTCCCCTGCCATAGGAGCAAGGGAGCCATTAATCAAAGTACCAACAGATTACTTTTTATCTTTAACCGGAGCGTGAAGCTTAGCCGTTTTTTCCATAGAAATGGCAGAGCGTTCAAATTTCATTTTTCCGGCCATGCTTTCAATGATGCAGGTGCCATCGTCATAGAGTTCAAGAACTTTTCCGTGCATGCCACCCATGGTAATCACCTTATCGCCTTTTTTAAGTTGTGCGGCAAACTGTTTTTCTTGTTTGGCTTTTTTCATTTGTGGACGTATCAAAAAAAGATACATCACAACAAACAATAATATTATAGGTAAAAACCCTTGAATCTGTTCCATAGCAATTTGTTATTCAGAATATTTTATTATTTATGAGGTAGGTGCCTTAACCGGAGTGGAGGTAGGGTTTTTAGGTGTTACAAAAGCCTTGATGGTCAAGGTTTCCTGTCCTGCCTTGGTATTGGTGGTCAAGGTAACCGTTTTGCTCACCTGGTTTTGGCCACTTCCGTTAAACTTCACCAACAGCTCGCCGGTACCTCCTGGAGGGATGGCATCTTTGGTCCACTCTGGTACGGTACATCCACAACTGCTTTTTGCGTTTACGATCATCAAAGGAGCGTCACCAGTATTTTTAAACTTGAATACGTGCTCCACGTGGGTGCCTTGGTCTATGGTGCCAAAATCATAGGAGCTTTCCTCCAACTGCAGCACGGGAAACTTCCCTGCCTGTGCGTCTCGGTCAGCGGCGGTTGCAACATTTTCTTCATTCACTTTTTCAGCGGCATTGTCCTTGCAGGATGAAAATGCAAATACTGATAGTACTGCTACTACTAGAATTGATTTTTTCATGATTGTGATTTTTTGTTTTTAGCAGGCCAAAAGTAGGTATTTTTTTACTCTTATTGAAGGCCTCTTCCTATTTTATTTAGTTTCCCCTTTTCTGAAAACTCCTTTACCAGCTTATCGAGAATTCCATTGATAAAGATACTGCTTTTGGGGGTGGAATACTCTTTGGACACTTCCAGGTATTCATTGATGGTGGCCCTCACGGGAATGGATGGAAAGTACAAAAATTCGGCTATGCCCATCTTCAGCATGATCAAATCTACATCGGCAATACGATCCTGGTCCCAATTGGGGGTTTTTCCCTCAATTTCGTCGTTGAGCTTGTTTTCGTTTAAAATGACCTTTCTGAATAACTGAATGGCGTACTCCCTGTCTTCGCTGTTTTTATAGAGGTCGGGAACCAAGAGGGAGGTGGCGTTTTTTGCCGATAATTTTCCCAGCATTTTTACGATAGCCGTGTTGACAATGGGAAAATCGTCTATCCAGGTAAGCCGTTTGTCTTCCAGATATTCGTAAAGCTTGTCGTTGGGGGCAATAACATCTTTGTAAAGGCGCAGAACAAATTTGCGATCGGTGTCGAGATCGGTTTCCTTTTGCTCCAGGTATTCCTTATACCAGGCCAGTTGGCGGAGTTCGGCAAAGAGAAGGCCAACATATTCCGAATCCATCTCCCAATAATTGAGTTTCTTTTTGGCGATGGTATCTGCAAAGGTGGAATTTTCGGCAATAAGCTTAATAATTTTGTTCTCCACAAAATTCTGGCTGGGATTTTTTTCCAATTCGGTGGCCAAGAACTTTTGCTGCGACCGCTTGAGAAATTCGGCCCCGTGCTGCTGCAGCGAAACCATAAGCTGAAGCATCAACAGATAGAGATCGCCCATTTGCTCAATGCTATATTTCAGAAATTTTTCCTGCACATCTATATCGGGGTTTTCCCGCTGTTTGTAGGCGTAGATGGACTGCAAAACCTTTACCCTGATATGTCTTCGTGTAAGCATATTTATTAAAAAGAACTGGTTTTAAAATAACGGCGCACAATCAAATGCCTGCAAAGTTACATTTTTTGTGCGCCGCAAAGATATGGTAGCCTGTGGTTACTTCTTATTTATTTTCGTTTTTTCTTGCATCTATACGGGCCTGGGCCATATTGAGGGCCGCCTGGTAAGAGGTAATCCCTTCGCTTTCGGCATTGCGGAGAATTTCCAGGGTAGTATTGTAAATGTTTTCCGTTTTGCGCATAATTTCCTTTCGGTCGTAATCTTCCAGTTCGGCATAGACGTTAATTATGCCTCCGGCGTTTATAAGGAAATCGGGAGCGTATACAATTCCCTTGTCGCGAAGCATCTCTCCGTGCTTTTTCTCTTCGGCCAATTGGTTATTTGCCGCGCCGGCAATTATCTTGGCAGTCAATTGTGCTATGGTCTTGTCGTTGATGGTGGCACCCAGGGCACAGGGAGCATAGATATCCATGGATTCGCCATAAAGGTTTTGGCCTTCATATATTTTCACCCCATATTTATCGCGCACTTCTTCCAATCTGCTTTGGTTGATATCGGAAATAAAAACTTTGGCTCCTTCCTTGCTTATTTTTTCAACCAACGCTTCCCCCACGTGCCCAATTCCCTGTACGTAGATTACCTTTCCTTCCAGGTTATCGCTTCCGTAGGTATGTTTGGCAGCGGCTTTCATTCCCATGTAAACGCCGTGGGCCGTTATTGGCGAGGGATTGCCCTTGCCTCCGTTAGACTCTGAAAGGCCGGTAACATAAGGGGTCACGGTATGCACCAAATCCATGTCGGCGGTGGCCATTCCCACATCCTCGGCGGTAATGTATTTTCCTCCCAAGGAATTGACGAATTCGCCAAATTTCAACATAAGCTCTGGCGTTTTTTGGGTTTTGGCATCTCCGATAATCACGGCCTTGCCACCTCCCAAATTTAAACCGGTAATGGCACTTTTATAGGTCATTCCGCGCGACAGGCGAAGCACATCGTTCAATGCCTCCCATTCGCTGCTGTAATTCCACATTCTGGTACCGCCCAGGGCCGGTCCTAAAACCGTGTTATGGATTCCAATAATTGCTTTTAATCCAGTATCTTTGTCGTTGCAAAAAACTATTTGCTCGTGGTTGTCGAATGACATTTGTCCAAATACAGGATCCATTTTGTGCAATTCGTTTGTATCGATTATTTCAGTTGCCATAGCTTATATATGTTTATTGATTATCCTCTAAAAAGAAGGAGCAAAAGTAATGCTTTGTTGACTATTCCACAATGTGTAAGCTACTAATTAAAGAATATTTTATCCACATTCAATTCTGGGAATGAAAGAATTAAAATCCCTAAACCATTATTTCGTAAAATACCGCGGCCGATTGCTCATCGGCCTGTTCATAACCGTAATCGCTACCGTGTTTAAGTTGATAGTCCCCATGAAAATCGGCGATTCGGTTACCATAATCAAACAGTATATGGCGGGGGAGGTTACCGATCTTTCCCTGGTAAAACACCAACTTCTGATTAATGTTTTGCTGTTGTTGGGCGCTGCGTTGCTTTCGGGATTCTTCACCTTTGTAATGCGGCAGACTTTTATCGTTGTCTCCCGATATGTGGAGTACGATCTTAAGAATGAAGTTTTTCAGCATTATCAAAAGCTGTCCTTGGGTTTTTACAAACAGAACCGCACCGGCGACTTGATGAACAGAATAAGCGAAGATGTTTCAAAAGTGCGCATGTACATGGGGCCGGCCCTTATGTACAGCATTACCACTGTTACCCTCTTTGTCGTGGTGATTAGCTATATGTTTTACAAGGATCCCATTTTGACCCTTTATGCCATAGCCCCTCTCCCCATCTTGTCTTATGCCATTTACAAATTGAGCGTAATGATCCACCGGCGCAGTACCATCGTGCAACAATATTTGTCTAAGCTCACCACCTTTACCCAAGAAAGCTTTAGCGGCATTGCCGTGATCAAGGCGTACGGAATTGAGCCGAGCACTAATTCCAATTTTGAGGAACTCGCCGAGGGAAGCAAGCAAAAAAATATTGATCTCGCCAAGGTGCAGGCCCTCTTTGGCCCGTTGATGATGCTGTTGATAGGGGTGAGCAACATTTTGGTTATCTATATAGGAGGCACTCGCTATATCAATGGCCAGATACCCGAATTTGGAACCATCGTGGAATTTTTAATCTATGTAAATATGCTTACCTGGCCCGTGGCTGTGGTGGGTTTTGTCACTTCCATGGTGCAACGGGCAGAAGCCTCGCAAAAGCGGATCAACGAATTTTTGCATACCGAGCCGGAAATTCAAAATCTTGTGGAAGAAGACACGCCAATAAACGGACATATTGAATTCAACCATCTATCCTTTACCTATCCCGATACTGGCATCCAGGCCTTAAAAGATGTTTCCTTTTCGGTGAAACCAGGAGAAACCTTGGCCATTGTGGGAAATACCGGCTCTGGGAAATCTACCATTCTGGAATTGATAGGAAGGCTATACGATGTGGAAGAAGGCATGCTTACCATTGACGGCATTCCCATTAAAAATCTTAACCTCGGCGATTTGAGAAACAGTATAGGATATGTGCCACAAGATGCTTTTTTGTTTAGCGATACGTTGAGGAACAACATTCGCTTTGGAAAGGAAGATGCAACAGAGGAAGAGGTCGTTGCCGCTGCCAAAAATGCCGCCGTTCATAAAAACATTATCGGCTTTCAAAATGGATACGATACCATTTTGGGAGAGAGAGGACTTACCTTGAGCGGGGGGCAGAAACAACGTATGGCAATAGCCCGGGCGATAATCAAGGACCCCAGGATTCTTTTGCTGGACGACAGCTTGTCTGCCGTCGATACCGAAACGGAGGAGGAAATCCTACACAACCTCCAGCCTATAACCAAGGACAAGACCACCTTGATTGTAAGTCACCGAATATCTTCGGTAAAAAATGCCTCAAAAATTATTGTTCTGGAAGATGGCCAAGTCATCCAGCGCGGAACCCATAACGAATTGGTCAACACGGAAGGTTATTACAAAGAACTTTATGCCATGCAACTGCTGGAAAAAGAAATGTAAACTTTGCCTTGTCTGATTTGGAAATTTTTTGGATTTTTGGCAGCATAAACGAAAAAACAAATATTATGGGCGAACAATTTACAATGGAGCAAGAAGAGATTTTTTCAAAAGTGATGCGTGCTGGAAGACGTACCTATTTCTTCGATGTGCGATCTACCAAAGCAGGGGATTTTTATCTAACTATTACCGAGAGCAAGAAATTTACCAACGACGACGGCTCCTTTCACTACAAAAAGCACAAGATTTATCTGTATAAGGAAGACTTTGCCGAATTCAAGGATACTTTGGCAGAAATGATTGACTATATCATAGACGAAAAAGGCGAGGAGGTTATCAGTGAGCGCCATCAAAAGGACTATAAAAAGGAAGAACTGGAAGAGCCGGCCCAAGCGACAGTTTCGGAAAAGGATAACGGCAAAATGGATCCCAGCAATTTTACCGATATAGAATTTGACGATATTTAATTAAAATCCCAAATTTTTTTTGGAAGCCGATAGCACTTGTGTTCTATCGGCTTTTTTTCATAATAGGGTTAATATTAAAATGATATCTTTGCCGCCCTTTTGATAAAACCCATGTTTACAAATTTCCGACAGACTTTTACCCAGAATCCCAAAAATGACATCCTTTCCGGACTTACCGTTGCCCTGGCCTTAATTCCAGAGGCGGTTGCCTTTGCTTTTGTGGCGGGGATCGACCCGTTGGTAGGCCTGTATGGAGCCTTTATAATGGGGATAGTGACATCGCTGTTTGGAGGCCGCCCCGGAATGATTTCCGGAGCTACCGGAGCTATGGCGGTTGTGATGGTCCACCTGATCCAAAAAGGAAATGAAGTGGGTCTGGCCATGGAGTCGCCGGTAGAATATCTAGGGCTTCAATGGTTGTTTATTACCCTCCTCTTTGTCGGTGCCATTCAGATTATGGCCGGAGTTTTTCGCCTGGGAAAATTTGTGCGTCTTATTCCGCACCCGGTGATGATGGGGTTTGTCAATGGATTGGCCATAGTAATATTCCTATCGCAATTGGGGTTATTCAAGGAAAGTAGGGGAACCGTTCCGCAGTGGCTTACAGGAATGGACCTATGGGTGATGCTCGCTTTGGTAGTATTGACCATGGGAATTATGTTCGGCCTTCCGAAATTGACAAAAAAACTTCCCGCTGCCTTGATTGCTATTGTCGTAGTAGCCAGCCTTACCATATTTGGAAATATTGAAGTGAGTACCGTGGGTTCATTTATTCGCGATGGGGGTGGCAGCGGTCTAAAGGGATCCTTGCCGGCTTTCCAGACCCAGCTCTTTTCTTTTGTTGACTCGGTAACCGGTCACTGGGATTTGATCTTTTCCACCGCCTTTTTGTTGGCCTCCGTTGGGTTGATAGAATCTTTGATGACCCTTAATCTTATCGATGAGATGACGGAGACCCGAGGCAGCGGAAACAGGGAATGCGTGGCCCAGGGCAGTGCGAACATACTCAACGGACTGTTTGGAGGAATGGGCGGCTGTGCCATGATTGGGCAATCTATCATCAACGTGAGCTCTGGTGGGCGCGGAAGGCTTTCCGGAGCTGTTGCGGCCTTGGCTTTACTCGGTTTTGTGCTGTTCGGTGCTCCTTTGATAGAGCAAATTCCCATTGCCGCCTTGGTGGGAGTTATGTTTATGGTGGTAATAGGAACCTTTGCCTGGAGTAGCTTTAGAATCCTCCATAAAATTCCCGTGGCAGACGCCATTGTTCTTATCACCGTTTCGGTGGTAACCGTTTGGAAGGATCTTGCCATTGCAGTTTTGGTAGGCGTTATTATGAGTGCCTTGGTATTTGCCTGGAAAAGCGCCACCCGCATCCGCGCCCGCAAGCGCATTAAGGAGGATGGCACTAAAGTATACGAGATTTGGGGCCCCCTGTTCTTTGGCTCCTCTACCGAGTTCAATTCAAAATTCAATGTTTCCGAAGATCCGGAGCAAGTGGAAATTGACTTTATCGAGTCGCGTATTTCCGATCATTCCGGAGTGGAAGCCGTGCGCAATATTGCCAATAAATATTTGGATGCAGGAAAAAAAATAAAGCTCACCCACTTGAGCCCCGACTGTAAAAGACTGTTGCTAAAATGGAATCCCGAATTCAATACCATTATTGAAAATTCCATAGAAGATCCGCGGTATTACGTGGTAGCCGACACACTGGATTCAGAGGTGTAGGAACGGCTACTCCCCCTGGAAGTGAAAATCCAATCGCTTCTTTTCTCCCAAGACCTCTCCCTCTATCCACACGTGAAGTTGGTTGGGCCGGGGATGGGTATAGACAATCCGTTTCGGAAATTCCTGGGTCGTGTTTTCAAATATAAACTGTCCCTTGGGCGAATCGATCTGTGAAAACCAAACGGCTTCCTCCTTGGAATCGCCCACGGTAGTTACCGAAAGTTGTAAACCTCCACTGTCTTCCTTTAGCATCATTTTTTCGGCAAACACCGTATCCTTTCCCATTAAACGAAAACTGAAACCACTAAGGGCATTATTGCTTTTTCTTTTCCAAATTTCCTTGGAAACCATTCCATCTTCCTCATTTTCCCACCTTCCTAATACCCAATCCATCTGCTCTATACCCGTATTGGCAGTTGAGTTATTACCGTTGGTGCGCTCCTCCTTTGACGCGGAATCTTTGCACTGTACATTAAAAAGGGCGATAATAATTAAAATGGAGAATTTTTTCATGCTGTCGATTTTTTTGTTAAAATATAAAAAACTTCCTTAGCAGATAACAATAAAATACGGAACTTCACGTCGGTTTCTTTGCTCCCTCCACTAAAGATGAAATAAAAAAGGCAGTGAATGGCAAATTCAGGCAAATCGCTGGAAAAATCGCTTAAGGAGTACGGCCGAGGCCTCACGGGCGGACTGCTGTTCAGTTTGCCCATGCTCTATACCATGGAATTGTGGTGGATAGGCTTTATTGCCGACCCGGTTCCCCTTGCGGTTTATTTTTTGGTTGGCCTGGGCTTGTTGATTATCTACAATCACTTTGTCGGTTTGCGAAAAGACCATTCCTTTATAGAGGAAGTGTTGGAAGCCATAGAGGAAATGGGTCTGGGCCTTATGCTCACCCTCTTTATTTTATGGCTTACCCAGCGTATTGCCCCGGGGATGTCCTTGGAGGAAATTGGCGGAAAGGTGATTGTGGAATCGGTGACCATGGCCATTGGTATTTCGGTGGGAAAATCGCAGTTGGGAAACGAACAATCAAACGATGCTGGGGAAGACGGCGAGGAAAAGCCGGGAGCCCACGATTCGCATTTATGGCGAACCGTGGGCATTGCCTTATGCGGAACCATCCTGGTTGCCTCAAACGTGGCCCCCACCGAGGAAATAGTGGTTATTGCCCTGGAGGCCGGTTACCTCAAAATCTTAATGATCGCGCTTTTAAGCTTTGCCTTGGGCAGTGCTGTGCTATATTATATTAATTTTAAAGGTGCCCATGAGTGGGTGTTGCAGCCCAACTCTTATTGGGATGTCTTGGCGGGAGGATTTATAATGTATGCCGTAGCTTTGGCTTCCTCGGCTTTTATGTTGTGGTTCTTTGGCCGTTTTGAGGGACTGGACCTATACGGCATGGTGGCAGAAATTGTGGTGCTGGGGTTTCCGGCCACTTTGGGTGCCTCGGCAGGAAGACTTTTAATTCAATCGTAACACATGGGAAACAAGGACACCTCTAAAAATTGGCTGGAATGGTTGGTGACCATCATCTCGGGAATTTTGGTTTTGGCAACCTTCGCCTTCTTGACCTTTCAATTGATAAAAAATGAACAATCCCCACCAAACCTGTCGGTGAGCTTGGGCGAAGTTATTGAAAAGGACGGCGGCTATTCCCTGCGGGTTTCCGTAAAAAACCAAGGAACAGAAACCGCTGAAAACATTGTGATTGAAATTTATTCCAACGCAAAAAACAGTGTAGAAAGGGGGCAGGTGCGATTTCAATACCTACCGGGAAAATCAACGGTCAAGGGGTGGGTTTCCTTTTCCGAAAAACCCGAAACCAACCTGCTCAAGTCTAAAGTATTGGGATATGTCACTCCCTAGGAGCCAGTAGGTTATCAACATAAACAATCACCCAATGCGAAGGCCGTTTTCCACGGGTCTATCGGTGCGGAGAAGAGTGACATCTTTTCCATCCACCGCACCCAGTATCAGGCATTCGCTCATAAAATTTGCTATCTGCTTTGGGGGAAAATTTACTACAGCGACCACCTGTTTTCCTATCAATTCCTCCTTGGAATAAAGCGAGGTAATTTGGGCCGATGTTTTTTTGCTTCCTATGGCTTTTCCGAAGTCGACCACCAATCGGTAAGAAGGATTCCGCGCTTGGGGAAAATCGTCCACTTCAATTATGGTTCCTACGCGCATTTCCACCTTTTCAAAGTCGGACCAACTGAGATTATTCGTCATGGTGGATGTTTAGCTTCTTTATCATTTCCGCAGAGATTTCACCATCGTAGGCGCCATAAGCATCGACCAGAAGACCCTTTCTTCCATCGTGGGTTTCTATTAAAAAGAGAATGGTATTGTCGCCGGGGTTTGTCATTCCTTCAAATCGGTAAAACTTTGTCACTTCCAGCTCACCGGCCTTCCAGCTCTTCTTCAGGGCTTTAGACTCGACACCCTCGGCCACTAAATTAAAATCTTCTGTATAACCTTTCTGCTGTAAATCTTGTATAGCAACGGATAAGGATGGATATGAATTTTTCATGATGATTGCTTTTAGGGTGAAATTTAATGGAGATAATGGCAAAAGCCAAAATTTTATAGATTCTTTGGGAAGATCATTCCGCAGGCAGCAGCCGTGCACGATTTTGGTCGCTATAAAATGTTGTAACTTTAGGGCTGAAAATAAATAACCTATCTTTTAAAAATGGCTCGCACAGAATCAAATATGTTACCCTTAGGCACCCCCGCACCTGATTTTTCTCTTCCCGATGCGGTAAGCCTAAACCAAATGGCGCTTAAGGACATTCGGGGCAAGAAGGGCACAGTGGTTATGTTTATCTGCAACCATTGCCCTTATGTAAAACACGTGAATGATGAGTTGATAAGAATATGCAATGATTACAGGGTAACCGGATTTGGGTTTGTGGCCATCAACAGCAACGATGCCCTGCAATATCCGGAAGACGCACCCTTGGAAATGTGGCGGACCGCCCAGCGATTGGGCTACCCGTTTCCGTATCTATATGATGAAACGCAAGAAGTGGCAAAAGCTTATAAGGCAGCCTGCACTCCCGACTTTTATCTCTTTAATGCCCAATTGAAATTGGTTTACCGCGGACAGCTGGACAATTCCAGACCGGGAAATGGCATTCCCGTTAACGGGCGCGACCTTCGTGAGGCCCTGGACAATATCCTGAACAACAATCCACAGCGCAAAGACCAGAAACCAAGTATGGGATGCAATATTAAATGGAAAAAGGAGGTCTCGCAATAATAGGTCTCCGTTGAGGCAAAGAGAAATTGGCAGATGCTGTCATCGCACATCAGGGGCAGGCGCCGCAAAAAAAATCAGCCCTTTACATCCATCAATTCCACATCAAAAATCAAGGTCGCCTTGGGAGGAATTACCCCGCCAGCACCTCTATCGCCATAAGCCAAATGTGATGGAATGACAAACCGGGCCTTATCACCCACGTGCAGTAGTTGGATTCCCTCGTCCCATCCGGCTATAACCTGGCCTTGGCCTAGCGGAAATTGAATGGGCTGTTTTCTTTTATACGAAGTGTCAAACACGGTTCCATCGGTTAGCATTCCCTTGTAGTGCACGGAAACCGTTTTTCCCTTTTGCGCCTTTTGGCCGTTTCCGCGATGGATAATTTTGTAAAGCAGCCCGCTGTTGGTTCTGTCAAAACCTTCCGAAAGCTTTCGCAGCTCTTCTTCTTCCTTTCTTCTGCTCTGCTCGAGACGCGCCTGTCTTTCTCCCGTAAAATTGCGAAACGCTTCAATGGCATTCCAATTTTCAGCCTCCTCGCCCACACGAATAATTTCCACTTTTTTAATCGTATCTCCCTGTTCTACGGAGTCGACCACGTCCTGCCCCTCGACCACTTTGCCAAAAACCGTATGCTTGTCGTCTAACCAAGGAGTGGCTATATGGGTAATAAAAAACTGGCTTCCGTTGGTTCCCGGTCCGGCATTGGCCATGGACAGCACGCCCGGCGAATCATGGCGCAGATTTTTTTTGAATTCATCGTCAAATTCATATCCCGGGCCTCCGGCGCCTGTTCCGTTGGGATCTCCGCCCTGTATCATAAAATCGGGGATTACCCTATGGAATTTTAAGCCATCGTAAAAAGGTTTGCCCTGGGGCTTGGCCTTATTTTCCATTTTTCCTTCGGCCAAGGCAACAAAATTTCCCACCGTTCCCGGCGTTTCCTTATAGGTTAGTCTTATGAGTATTTCTCCCTTTTCGGTAGTGATCTTGGCGTAGATTCCGTCTTGCATGATTTTGATTTTTTAGAAAAACAAAGGTAGTGAAAATAGAATTCCGAAAACCGCAAATAGGGCCGCAAGACGAATTTGAAGGCAGGCAAGATTGCCGTTCAAACTCCTATTCCGGTTGAAAGGGGCCGATAGGTGGAAGCCACTACCTACATCATTACTGCCACTTAATCTGCAACTTTAGCAATTTCTTATAAATTTTTCACTTCAGCTCTTTGTAAATTGTCGTAAAATCAATCAAAGACAGCAAACGCCATGGCAAAGGAAAAAGATTACCAAGCGAAAAGGGATTTCAGCAAAACCAAGGAACCCAGAGGCGGCGAGACAAAAGGAAATAGGGAAAACCCCAGTTTTGTCATCCAAAAGCACGATGCCACCAATCTACATTACGACTTTCGGCTGGAGATAGACGATACCCTCAAATCCTGGTCAGTCCCCAAGGGCCCCAGCACAGATCCCAGGGTGAAGCGAATGGCCATTCCCACCGAAGACCACCCCCTGGAATACGCCAGTTTTGAGGGAACCATTCCCAAGGGCCAATATGGTGGGGGCACTGTAATGATTTGGGACAGGGGAAGCTTTAAAAACTTAAAGAAAGATGATGACGGCAAAGAAATAAGTCTTTCCGAAAGCTATAAAATGGGTACATTGGAATTTTGGTTAGAAGGTGAAAAACTAAGGGGCGGCTATGCCTTAATCAAAATGAAGAGCGGCAATATGAAGGGAAATTGGCTCCTTATAAAAATGGACGATGAAGAGGCGGACGCCCGACGGAACCCAGTGAGCACCGAAGGGAAAAGCGTGGTCACCGGCCGGGACTTAAAAGAAATAGCGGACCAAGAGGAGTAATATGGACACCCTGCACCAAATTTTAAATTCAGAAGAACAAAAACTCCTTGAGAAATGTCCCTATCCGGAATTTACCAAACCGATGAAGGCCACCCTCACCGAAAATTACTTTGATGATCCCCAATGGATTTACGAACGAAAACTGGATGGGGTGCGCTGCCTGGTGAGTATTAAAAACGGCAAGGCAACCCTGTTTTCCCGCAATGGCAACGACATGTCTGCTTCGTATTACGAATTGCCCCGCATTTTGGAAGAATCTGAGTATCCCAACTTGATTGCCGATGGCGAAATTGTAGCCTTTGAAGGCAAGACCACGAGTTTTAGCAAACTTCAGAGTAGAATTCAATTAAAAGATGCCAAAAAACTTGAAAATACCTCGGTAAAAATATTTCTGTACCTCTTTGACATCCTTTACTACCAAGAGTACCTTACGGAAAAACTTCCTCTGCGGTCGCGCAAAAAGTTGCTCAAGAAAGTGATGCACTGGCAACCCACCGTTCGCTATACCCCGCACAAAAATGAAAAGGGACTATCTTTCTTAAAAAGTGCCTGTGAAAAGGGTTGGGAAGGGATTATCGCCAAGGATGGGCAAGGTAAATATGTGCACTCCCGCAGCAGGCAATGGCTTAAGTTTAAATGTTCGCACGGGCAGGAACTGGTTATTGGCGGTTTTACCGAACCCCAAGGGGAGCGCGAAGGTTTTGGAGCCATGCTGGTAGGATATTACCACGATGGCAAATTGCAATACGCCGGAAAGGTGGGAACCGGTTTTGATGATGCCTTTCTGCGGAAGTGGCGGCAAAAATTCAATAAAATTGAACAGAAAAACAGCCCCTTTGCCAATTACAAGAAAAGCAAAGACGGACAAAATCATTGGATAAAACCCCAATACGTGGGACAATTCGGGTTTACGGAATGGACCAAAACCAATAAGCTAAGGCATCCCCGCTTTCTGGGAATGCGGGACGATAAGAACGCAAAGGAAGTAGTGAAGGAAAATCCTTCCGATACCAAAATGTAATCGGCTGAGAAAGCAGATACCAACCAAAAGAAATTGAGGCCATGAAAATATCAGGAATAGAAATATCGCATCCAGACAAGATACTGTTTCCAAAACAGAAGATAACCAAGGGCCAAATGGCGGAGTACTACGCCGCAGTTGCAGACAAAATGCTGCCCTATCTAAAAGACCGGCCGCTTACCCTCCACCGCTTTCCCAACGGAATTGATGAAGATGGATTTTACCAAAAAAATGCCAGTGATTATTTTCCGGCGTTTATCAAAACAGTGAAAATTAAAACGGAAGATGGTACCAACACCCAGGTGATCTGCAATAACAGAAAAAGCTTGTTGTATTTGGTCAACCAAGGAACGGTGGGATTTCATATTTGGTTGGCAAAAAAGGACAAACTTTACAAGCCCGATAAAGTGGTCTTTGATCTGGATCCATCCAAAAATGACTTTGGGAAGGTTAAGGAAGCCGCCCATTACGTAGCCGGATTCTTAAAGAAAAAGGATATTGATCCCAATTTGATGACCACCGGTCAAAACGGTCTCCACGTGTGGTATAAAATACGACGTACCAAAGATTTTGATCAGGTGCGCGAAGAGGTGCGCGCGTATGCCAAGGAGCTGGAGGAGAAATATCCCGACTTGCTTACCACTGCCGTTAGAAAAAACCAAAGGGAAGAAAAGATTTTTGTGGACTATCTGCGAAATGCCTACGCCCAAACGTCGGTCTGCCCCTACTCCTTACGTCCGAACGAATCTGCGGGTATTGCCATGCCCATTTTATGGAAGGACTTGAAAAAACTCAAGAGCAGCGATGCCTTTACCCTGCCCCACTACATGGACGATTAAGATTCCGAAGAATCAAGATAAAGAAAGAGGGTATCACCGGGATGAGCTCTAAACATTTTTGGCATCGCCTTCTTCCAGCTCCCGTAAAATCTGGTCCACATCTTCTTCGGTACTGCTGAGCTTGGTTTTACAGACCTTAATCAAGTGGGCGGCGCGTTTTACTTTTTGCGAAAGTTCATCCACGGAGATTTCTCCCTCTTCAATTTCGGCAACAATTGTTTGAAGTTCTTCAAAAGCCTGTGAGTAATTTATTTCTTCATTCATGACTACTATTTTTATTTACACGTTCTACCCTGCTCTCCACTTCCCCTTTGGCAAAAACGGTGGTTATTAAATCCCCCTCCTGCAGTTGGGAGGAAGCGGTTATTGTTTCGCCGTTAAAATGTGTGAGGCTATAGCCTCTTTTCAGCACATTTGCAGGGTTCAAGTTATCGAGATTTTTCTGGTGGTTTTCCAATTCCCGTCTTTCGGTTTTGATCTTTAAGTGGGAGTGTAAGTGCAAACGCTCCATCTGATGCAACAAGCTGGTCCTGTTTTTGGAAATCAATTGCATGCACTGCCTCTCTATGGCAGTGGAAAAATTTCCCAGAAGGGAGATCTCATTTTTAAACCTGAAATCTGTTTGCCTAACAATAGCGGCGCTAAAAGTAGCCAAAGTATGCTGCCACCTGTTCAGGGCGTTTTCCGTAACGGAGCGGAACATCTTGACTTCCGATTTAAGAGCTGTTTCCTTTTCCAACAACAGATGGCGACTTCTGTGGATTAATTTCCTCTCCGCTTCCTTTACGGGAAGTGCCACCTCATGAATTTTCTGCATGAGAAATTCTGCGAGCTTTGTAGGGGTAATGGCATTTTCATAGGCCACCATTTCGGCCACGGTTTCATTGGTGGCATGGCCAATTCCCGTAATCACCGGCAGGGGAAAGTTGGCTATTTCGGCCGCGAGTTCATATTGGTTGTAACAGGACAACCCCACTTCACCTCCCCCTCCGCGGATAATTGCAACTACATCAAAATGTCCCTTTACCCTGGCTATACGCTGCAATTGCCTGGAAATGTTATCTGCCGCCCTGTCGCCCTGAAGAAGGGAGGGAAACAAATGGACAAAAAATTTATATCCAAATGGATTTTGTACCAGAATGCGCGAAAAATCGGCAAACCCCTTGCTCGTTTCTACCGAAATTACAGCAATGCGCTGTGGCAGGAAGGGAAAGGACAGTTTTTTGTTTTTATTATAAAGCCCCTCTTTATGCAACCGTTTTACCGCAAGTTGCTTCTCTTTTTCCAAATCGCCAAGGGTGTAACTGGCATCTATTTCACTAATGGTAAGGCTAAGTCCGTGAACCGGAGTAAAGGAAATTTTTGCGAAAAAGAGGATCTTTATGCCATCTTTTAAGGGCTCTTTCAGAATTTCCAGGAAACGTGCATTGGCCTTGAGATAGTCCTTCTTCCACAACACGGCCCGTATTTGGGCAATAACTTTTTCGTTGTGCTTTTGCACAAGGTCGGGATAACAGTGCCCGGAATGGCTGTAATAATTGAGCTTGTTCATTTCGGCCATCACCCAAAACCCACTGCCGTACCGCGATTTCAGTGTCTTTTCCACACTTTGCAGGACTTCCAGAAGGGAAAAAACTTTTTTATCCTCAATGGTTTCGGGCATAACTTTCATTTTTGCATACGTGAATTTAATCAAAAAGGGATAAAGAATAAAGGAAAAAAATCCATAGCTACCACATACTGCTCCCAAAGGAATGCGGGCAAAGAATTTTGCGATTGAAAAAGATTTGGATTATATTTAAAAGGCGAAGCAGACATTCGGTTTTCCATGGAAAACCGAATGTTTTGACAACGAAATACATCAACTAAAATAACCTTTATGAATATATTATATCTGCACGGTCTGGATGGCGATTTGGCGCCCGAGAAACGAAAAATCCTGGAAAAATTTGGGAAAGTTTTTTCTCCTGCCATTGATTATCGCACCAATTACAACAGCATTGAACTTCTGGTGGAGCAATATAAAAATTCAAAAATACAAACAGTGATTGGCAGCAGTATGGGAGGATTTGTGGGATATTACATTGCCGATGCCTATAAACTGCCTTCTCTCTTATTCAATCCTGCCCTTGCTGCCCGCTCGGTGAGCCAAAAAATTCCCGTTTACCGAAACCCGTACTTAAGTTTTAAGCAGATTGTTATTGGTGCCCATGACGATACGGTGGACCCCAAGGGCACCCTGCTGTTTTTGTCCAAAACCCTACAGGAACACACCGACTACCACATCCATATACGCCAGGATCTGGGGCATACCGTTCCCGTGGATGTCTTTAGGGAGGAGGTGGAGGAATTTTTCAATAAAATGTAAGGTTCTAACCAATGTCTCTCAACGCAGCTCGAATATTTTAATTTGTAAATTGGGCAGGGCTATATCGTTCTAACAATTAAATCTTTCTGCCAAATCTTTTAGAAATTCCTATCAAGTTTATAAATTTATTGTTGTTTAACCAATTCCCTTCCCTATGAAAACAAAATTACTTCTTCTGGCCCTTTTCTGTACCGCTTACTCCCATTCTCAAAACCCAATTTCTGAAAGTAATGGCATTGGTTTTCTCTATTATAAGACCAATCAAATAACTCCGCTCTCAAACTCCACAGGAAATGAAATTCCCCGAGCTCCAATGGCTTTGGAATTGGATTGGAGCGGTGACGATTTTGATATTTCCAACAATCCGACAAAGGATTCCTGGACTCCCCGAATGGATGTGGATGAGCCAGGAAACATTTATGTGGTTTATAATGACAACCATGCAAACGGGTTGCAAAAAATCATGTTTAGAAAAAAAGAAGGTCAAAATTGGTCGAATCCTATTTTTATTGACAAAGGCCCGGACATTGGTGACCGAAACAACCACTTTCCGGCCATAGCTGTCGCTCCCAATGGCGATTTGCATGTGAGCTATAATGTCTGGGCTTTTGAGAACGGCCGTAACTTTATTGGTTACTCACACTACCTCGCGGCTTCCGACACCTGGAGCGATGGTATTAAAATTTCCGATTTAAATGGGACGGTAAACCATACTTCCAGCCACCATAGCATCTATAGCACCAATGATAATTTACCCGTAGTGGTGTGGGGATTTGACAATAGGGAAAACCAAGTAAACGAAGAGATATACTTAACCTACTTTGACGGCGCAAACTGGTCCACGGACATGGCAGTTTCAAATATCACCGACGGCTTGGATGCGGGTTATCCGCGCATAAAGGGAATAGGAAACGAAAAAGCAATGGTTGTGTATTCCGAAGGAACCGCTGGGGGCGCAAAGGAATTGAGGTATCGTATATTTGATGAAAGCACCCATACCCTATCTAGTGCAAAAGTGGTGACCTCCTCCAATATTTTTATTGACAATTATGTGCTGACGGTGACAGATTCGGGAGACGTAATGGTACTAACCTTGCACAAAAACACTTCTTCCGAAGATGTTTTTAACATATATGAATACAACCGTAGCCTAGATGAATTTACTCTTTCGACAAACTCTTTTGAAATTGCGGCCAATGCCGGTGGAATGTTTAAACAATTTACCATGGACTGCAATTCTTCCGACGACTGCGCCGTAATCTTTACCGACTATTTAGCCGAAAAAAACTTTTTTCTGGAATACAACCAGATCGATGGTTTTGGCACGCCTGAGGAAATTAACGATGAGCAACCATCATTTGATCCTCCCTATGCAAAATTCGACGCTTCCGGAAATCTGCACGTAGTATGGGCGGATATGCGTTTTGATGACGGACAAGGTTTTGACGAACGGGAAATCTTTTATAAGATGGGCGAAAACACCGTAATAGGAATACAGAATCCTGCTCCCATTGCGGTCCGCGTGTATCCCAATCCGTCCCATGGAATTTTCAACATTGCGATTGGGGAAACATGTACGGCAAAAATCTACAATGTCATGGGCAAGCTGGTATATTCAGAAGAAATTGAGGGGCAATCCACCTTCAAACTAAATCTTCCTTCGGGCACCTATTTTCTCAATCTGTTTAACGAGAAATTAAATGTGACAAAGAAATTAATCATAAAGTGATAAATAACCCCGGCCATTTAGCCCTTTTCAAATTGTAAGCAACAAAAATGCCCAATCTCCATAGAATGGAATTGGGCATAAGTGTAATTGACAAGTATGTTTTAAACCTCTGTATCCTCTTGGAGATAGGTTATTGCCATATTCGCGGAAGCGTCGCTTTCCGAAAATCTTTCGGCCACGGAAAAAAACATCAAAGAAGCCACTGCTACCAGGAGAGCAAATAAAACCAGCACAAAATAATACACCAAAAAATTATCCGGTGAGACTAAAAAATAATTTTCTTTAAAGGACATTTTCTGCTAAATGAGGAATCCAGTAGGTTAGTTTTTTATCAGGGTATGCTAAGATAACCATAGAAGAATAACCTTTTTAACCTTTTCCAACTTTTCCATAACTCATCTCCTCTCTGTTGATAACTAATTCAAGTTTAAAAAGTTAATGCCAAGCCATTTTTTCTATATTCCTAATAAGTCACAATGCTTTTCTGCATCTTGTTTCATCGGGAAATCGATTTCCTTTCCTGCGAGAATTTGATCTTTATCTATCATTTGCATGCTCTCGGGCCCATTGTTGATATTCCTCAAATTGGGATTCGTCCAAAATATCCTTTAATATCCTGTCCTGCTTTTCTACCCGCTCATAGTGGTTCATTGAAGAATTTCTATTGGATGCCCGCCAGGTATCCACTTCCCTCCTCCATTGCGACTCGAAGGTCTTTATTTGGTCGTTGGTCATATTTAGAGCGGTGTACATTTCCCGCAAATTTTCAGAATAATCGTCATTGCTTCTGTTTCTCGTTTTTTTACTGCGGTTTCTTACAGGCTCGGTATTGGTTCGGGCAGAAGTGGCCGTTCTCACTGACGGAGATCTTTCCATATTGGAACTTTCCGCCTTTGCGCTATCTTGGGCTCCACCACAGGAGGCGAGTACTATCCAAGACGCCAATGCTAAGGAAGTGGCTATTTTTCTCATGTTTATCAATTTTTTGAATTGAAAATTAAATTTACAAATTCCCGCCCATCGTTTCCCTTATTTAAGAAAACATTGTCAATCTGTATCTTGAACCATTCTTAAACTCAATTGAAGACTTCATAATGAATGGGTTTAAAGGTGCCGCCATTGCTGTCTTCTGCGGAACAGGCCGTCAAGCCTACAATCAAATCCATTTTGGCCTGGAAAAGTACGTAATCTCCCGCCTGGCTCTGTGGGGGCTCCACCCTGAGCTTGCCATCTTGGGAAAATTGCACGTTCATGAAAATATTAAACGCCGTGGGAATATCGTCTGGAGCTATTCCATAGGAAGCCAGATGGGTGTAGAGATTTTCAAAACAACTGGGATGATAGCCGTCGTGGCTGTACATAATCTTAAAGGTTTCCGGACTACAGGGGGCCAACAAAAAGTCGTTGCGGCCGTTGGTATCTTCCAAAATTTCCATCATCTTGTTGCTGCGGTTGCTCCACAGGGAATGTCCCTTGGTAATAAGCAAGGTCTCTTCAAAATCTAAGGTCTTACCCGAAGAAATTTTTTCGCCTTTTGCATGTTTGTTGAAAAGGACCATGTCGCTAACCTGCCCTCCCTTGGGATCGATTACTTTCAGTTTTTGACCCTTTTTTAGCTCGAAGGCCACCCCAGATTGCACTTTTATTTCTTTAACCATGTTTCTTTTTTAAGTCTATACTTATTTTATGATACGGACAATTTGATCGTTTGTCCAACTGGGACTTAATATTTTCTACGTCCGCCGCTTCAAAACCTTGATGAAGTTTTTCAATTCCTACCATGTTAAAGGGATTCAACCAGAAGCCAGTAATTTCCGAAAAGTTTTCCCTCCATATTTCCGAAGGAATATCGCGATAAGTAATGGGCTTTTCCTGGTCTATTTCAAAATGGTCAATCAGTTTCACCAAAGATTCTTGGAGTTCGTGGTCCTTTTGTATCCGAATGTTGGCATTTACGTGGACTGCAGAATAATCCCATGTGGGAATATCGGGGGCGCTATACCAAGAAGAAGACACATAGGCATGTGCCCCGGTGAAGACCAACAGCATTTCTGTACCGTTCTCTAAAAACCTACGCATGGGGTTGTGATTGGCAATATGGGCGTATAGTCGGAAAGTGTCTGCACCTTCTTCCGCCAAAACGGGTACATGGGTGGCCAAAAGCATTTCACCGTTTAAAACAATAGTGGCGAAAGGATTTTCCTTAATAAAGGTCTTGAGAAATGGAAGCTGGTTATTGGTGTATTTTTTAGGCTGATACATATCTATGGACATTCTCCCCTAAACAACATGACATGGTGTTGTTATTTATGATGAAACGGACATTTCCAAGCCTCTCCTACATTTCTGCCGCTGTATTGCCTGGCTTCGCTACTGTCTCCAAAATCGGCCAAAACAGGATTTATATCTCCCTGCAAAGTTTTATCGCGCTCCCTAATCTTGTCGCGTACTTTGTGATATACTCCCATCTCCCTCAATTTTTCAAATTGCCAGTGGAGGTTAAATACCAAGGTTGGATAGGGGGCTTGTCGTGCCATCCGGGAACTTTTTGGATGCATTCCCACAACATAAAAAGCCCGTCCCCCGATGCTAAAGCTAAAGTTGCTGTCCTCGGCATCGCTGCTTACCCGGGGATCCCACGGATCGCCGTCTAAATCGTGGAGAAACTGCAATTGTCGCCATAACAGGTTTTCAAACTCAATTTCGCCGACCACCTCCATTTCTGGAAATACCGCAATAAACGATTTGAATTTATTGTCGCCAAAGTCGTATTCCCCTAAATAGGATTTCAAATCGGCCAAAAGGCTTTCGGCAGTATTGCGCGAACCGAGTTTGTCATAAATGTGCAATTGATAATCATCCATGGAAAACACCGTGTTTGCCATGATGCAGGGATGGTTCTCATCTATTATAAATTTCCTGAACTCTTCTTTAATTTTTAAAAATTGAGAGTTCTGTTGGGGTGCTACTGCCATATTCTTCTACAATTTTTTCGAAGATACTCAGCCTTCAAATTTTCCCCATACGTTTTAAGATGTTCTTGCGGCATTTTTAGCAATAAATTAACGGGTACAATACAATATTGTTAGCCGTTCATACAGATGTGCTAATTTTTTCAAAATTAAAAAGGACGCGCCACCATAAATCCTTCTAAAATAAAAAATTAACATTTAATGTTGGCCTAGACACCTGTATATTTTATTATATTTGGCAACATTAACAATACTTTAGCAATTTAGATGTCTTAAAACTGCATTCGAAAAGATTGCTGTTAGAAGAAATGTCGACGGCAAAGAACCGAATAGATTATAAAAATGCAGAGGATACCCTCCTCGTTATTAAAAAAAATTTTTTCGTAACTTTGGATACATGCCAATTTTTATTAAAAACAAACCCTTATTTTTTCAGATATGAAAAAAATTACTTTTGGTATACTTTTAACCATTTTACCCTTTTTCCTCATCGCTCAGCAATGTCCCGATCCAATTGCGGATAGTGAACAATACTTTTGTACGGGCTCCTCACATGTTCTTAATGATTTAACAGTAACAGCCATCGGCACCTTGACGTGGTACGATGATGCTATGGGAACAAATGTTCTTCCTGGCACTACTCCCATTGTTAACGGCACTACCTATTATGTGAGCCAAACCGATGTCCCCAATTGTACTGAGAGCAATTTGGTTCCGGTCACTGCTTATTTACAGTCCCTCCATTTTGACGTAAATCCTTCATCCTGCATCTATTTAGGTAATAACGTTTACCTGGTGGATCCTACAGACACGGTACAAATTGATTTATTGGACATAAACAATGCCCCTGTTAATGCCAACTGGACCCCTGTTGGGGCACCACTGTACATAGACCCAGGTCTGGTCAATTCCCACTTTAGCTGGGCAGCAGGCTGGTCTACCCTTTACTTTGGAAACGCAAATCCCGACGAAGAATACACTTTCACAGTCACTACTCGTTCTGGTGGTGCATGCCCTCCAACGAGCCAAGAATTGACTATTTTCACCGGCACCTATATATATGATGAGTTTTGTTATGGTGCCTCCACTACACTCGCAGACATTGGAATTCCGGGAAACAACATCACTTGGTATAGCGATGCCGCTGGCACAAACGTTATTCCTGACACCACTACCTTGGTAGGAAACACAACCTATTATGCCGGCTTTGGCGACCCCTCTTGCACCGATTTGCTTCCCGTAAGAATAGATTATCAAATAGAGGCTCCATTAGGAATATCGGACCAGCCTTTTTGTACGGCAGCCACTTGGGCCACATTCGGCATTATCGAGGACGACGACAAACTAAGTGATTTGAATATCTGTGGCGAAAACCTTACCTGGTACGACGCCACTGGCACCACGGTTCTGCCTTCAAACACAGTATTGGTGGACGGCTCCACCTATTACGTCACCCAAAATGTGGGCGGCTGTGAAAGCGAGCCTTTAGAGGTGCAGGTAACAGAACAAGTTTGTGCTTGTTCTAAAAACAATGGTTTTGAAAATCAAGACGGCACCTCTAATTCAGAAGGGATAACAGTTTATCACAATCCGCAATCAGATTATGGCAATTTCCAGGTGTGCAATATGAACTTCCTGTATAACAACACCATTACTTTGGGCCCACCGGAATCGCCTGCCCCAGGCACTCTTTTCACTACCTACGCCGCATTGACGACGGCAGGGAACGACCCCACGCTTATGCAGCCCGGCCTTGGTATACCCTTTCCCAGAACAAGCCCATTAGGCGATGGCTGCTCCCTATATTCTATGCGACTGAACCGAAATATCCCAAGTGCACCCCAAGATAGCGGGATAGTGACCATGCGAAAGGAAATGATTGCCGGGGAGGTGCTCACCTTTGATTTTGCAATCATTATGGAAAATCCTGTACACCATATCCCCAATGGAGATGAGCCGTATTTTCAGGTGAAGGTGTACGACCAGAACAATAATGTAATTGAATCGCGATGCATTAAGGCAAATAATGGAGACTGTATTTTGAATGAAGTTCCTAATCCCACCTCCACTTTTACTTTGTTATACTCCGATTGGTCCTGCGTAAAAATGAATACGCTGGAAGTACAGGGAGAGCCCATAAGAGTGGAATTTTCTGCCTCTACCTGTGCGCCAGACTATCATTTCAGCTACGTATATGTGGACAATATCTATGTAGGCGACGATGGTCCCGGTGTCTGTTCCAATTCCTCATTTGGGTATATGGCCCTTGATGGAATTAATCCCGGCAGTTCTCCCACGTATGAGCCCTGCTCTATTATGGAAGTTTCCACTCAAGGAGAATGTGAGGCTTTTCAACCGGTGCTTAATCCTATATTCCCATTTGATGTGTGCGGTACGTACTCAGCGCCCATCAGTGCCCCAGGAAACAACCCCGGGGGTGCCAATAGTATTTTGATGAAGATTTATAAAAATGGCACACAAGTAGGCAGTTCCACCACTCGACATTCCACCACTGCCTCTTCCTTCTGTTTTGAAATTGACGAGCCTCGTGATTTCAATCCGGGCGTACCCATGTATGGCTATTTCACATTAGAGGCTTCAACGGTGTATGACATGGACTGTGGAATTCAGTATTCTTTCCCACTCGAGTCCTCCATTAACGCCTTTAAAATATGCCCCGTCGCCGGTTGTCCGCAGCCATTGACAGATTGTTCCAATACCACCGGACAGACGATCTTTGACCTTACTCTCTCGGAACCAGAAATAACGGCAAACTATTCTCCCAATGAAGTCATTGTTAGTTACTACCTAACAGCCACCGATGCACATGCAAAGACCAATGCCATCGCCAACCCCACTAGTTTTACCGTTACCGCACCAAGCTTTACTACCTTATACGCACGACTCGACTTTGATTGGGCAGGTCTCAATGCCGGTCCCGAACCGGAAGATTGCTACGACATTGTACCCTTGGAGGTTATTGCCGGAGAAGCCCCAATCATTCCTGCAGATTTGACAATGACCCCATTAACATTATGTCCGGACGCATCTCTTACCGTTTATGAATTTGATCTTACTGATGTAGAAACAGAACTTGTGGTAAACCTACCCGTACCCTCGGATTATACTTGGGATTTCTTTGAAACACTAAATGATGCCAACCTAAATCAAAATCCTATTCCTAACCCCACAACTTATCCGTCTACTATTGGGCCCGGACAAACACAGATAATATGGGTTCGCGTGGAAGGACCAGACGGGTGTTTTTCCATAACATCCTTTGAATTGATTGTTTATCCGGAAATTGTTTATAACACCCCTACCGACTATGAACTTTGCGATGACCAAACTCCAGACGGGTTTACCCAGTTTGACTTGACTACAAAAGTCACGCAAATGACCAATAATGATCCTAATCTGGACGTCACCTTCCATTTAACCCAAACGGATGCCGAAGGAGCCCTAGCTCCTTTACCATTGACCTACACAAACACGACGAATCCTCAAACTATATTCGTCCGTATTGAGGATAACAATGGTTGCTTTATTATTGCACAGTTTGATCTAATTGTAAATCCAAATCCAGTCCCCGGCCCCGTCAATGATATGGCCCAATGCGACGTCAACGGCACAGGCCAAGGACAATTTAACTTGAGCATTCCTGAGGGGGAAATCTTAAATGGACAGACCGGTATGACCGTTCGGTTCTATCAAACGCAAGCCCAAGCGGATGCAGGACTTGTTTCTAACCAGTTGCCAAATCCTTATACCAACACCACTAACCCCCAAACCATTTATTATAGGCTGGAAGACGGTACCACAGGATGTTATACTACGGGAACGTTTGAAATAGAGGTAATAGCATCACCTGCCATCACCGATCCTATCTCTGATTATATCCTGTGCGATAACGATCAAAATGGCACGGAAGATTTTGATCTTACATCCAAAGAAGGGGAGATTCTAAATACGATCAACCCCACAACGGTAACCATTACTTATTACAACACCTTTGCCGATGCCGATGCCGCCATTAACCCCATCAATAATCCAAGTGTTTATCCCAGTAGTGGCAATGAAACTATTTACGTGCGCGTGGAATTTAATGATGGCTCAGGGTGCTATAGTATAGGGGAATTTTTAATTGATCTTGCCCCACCCTTAAATTTTACTACCCCATCTGACTTTGAATTGTGCGAGGACGCACCGGGCAGCGGTCAAGCCGTGTTTGACTTTAGTACCCTCATACCAATAATTACCAATAACAATCCCAATTTGATTGTTACTTTTTACGATAATCTTGCCGATGCCCAAGCCGGTACAGCTCAATTGCCTCTGTTATATACCAATCAAAGCAGTCCGGAAACGATATTTGTGCGAATTGAGGAAAATGGAGGTTGTTTTGCCACTACAGATTTTGATCTTATTGTCAATCCATTACCAGTAGCAGGTCCTGTGAACAATATGGCCCAATGCGACACGGACCAAAATGGAACTCAAGTGTTTGATCTCACTGTTCCCAGGGACGAGATACTTAATGGGCAGACTGGATATACCGTTAGCTTCTATAGAACCCAAGCACAGGCCCAAATGGGCAGTACCTTAAATAGGCTACCTCTTTCTTTCACATTTACCGGGACCCAACGCACCATCTATTATCGAATGGAAGATGATGCCACAGGATGTTTCGTCACCGGATCCTTCACCATTGAAATTGTGGGTCTGCCCCCTATTACCGACCCGATTTCAGATTATGCCTTATGTGATAACGACCAAAACGGCACCGAAGTATTTGATCTTTCATCGAAAGAAAATGAGATCCTTAATACCATACCTCCGGCAAGCGTTATTGTTACCTACCACAATACCTTCAATGACGCCGATACGGGAACAAACGCCATACCTACCCCTCAAACCTATACCAGTGGTGGCGAAACCATATACGTAAGAGTGGAGTATAACAACCCCATGGCCTGTTATATCGTAGGCCAATTTGAATTGGTGATCCACCCACAGGTAGCTTTCAATGCCCCCGAGCCTTTGATCGTGTGTGATGAAGGGGTCGCTAACGGTATTGCGTCCTTTGACTTGTCCATTGCCACATCGCAAATTACGGGTAATGATCCGAACTTGGCAGTAACCTATTATGAAACCCAAGCCCAAGCGGTAAATGGAAATCCGGCAAACCAATTGACTTCTCCATATACCAATACCACGCCTTATAACCAGACAATATACGTGCGAATCGTTAATTTGAGTACGGGTTGCTTTGCAGTGGCACCTCTGGATCTTCAGGTAAATGAAGCTCCTACAGCCATTGAACCGCAACCACTAACTTATTGCGATGAAGATAACGATGGCTTTGGCTCCTTTACCCTCACCGATGCTGATAATGAAATCACCGGAGGTGCATCTGGAGTGATTGTAACCTACCATACTACCCAAGCGAATGCCAATAACGGAGTGTTTCCTCTGGCCAGTCCATTTTTTAATACCGTGGCCTATACCCAAATTATTTGGGCCAGGGTGGAGAGTCCGGGGGTGGCTTGTTTCAACGTCGTGCCGGTGACCTTACAGGTATTGGATAGTCCGCAAACGGAAGAACCTGACGATTTAGTGGCCTGTGATTTTAACGGAAATAACACCGGAACGTTTGACCTTACCCAAGTTGAACCGCAATTGATGGGCAATATTCCCAATCCACAAAATTATACTATTCAATACTATGCCAATCAAACCGACCTTAACAACGATTCGCCGATTCCTGTCCCTAGTTCTTATACTAGTACCGGTAGTCCACAAACTATATTTGTAAAGGTCACTGATCCAGCCAATGGATGCTTCTCCATTGAAGAATTTGAAATCAGCGCAGTAGATCTTCCGCAAATTTTCCATCCAACTGCCTTAGAACTTTGTGATGTCAACAATCCGGGAGATGAAATTGAAGAGTTCAACCTTAATCTTGCTACTCTTGAAATTACTGGAGGAGATACCAGTATTACAATTACATATCATGAAACACAGGCCGATGCCGATGCCGGTATCAACCCCTTGCCCATGTTGTATACCAACACGATGAACAACCAGACCATTTATATCCGTGCAGAAAGTGCAGAAGGATGTGTGGTAACCCAAGGATATACCTTAACGTTAATAGTAAACCCACTTCCCTCGCCAAGGGAACCCGATCCCTTGGAGGTTTGTGACCCTAGCAACGATGGATTCTCCATGTTCAATCTGGAAGACGCTACCGCTCAAATTTTGAACAATGAACCAAATACTACCATCACCTATCACCAAACCTTGAGCGATGCGGAAATGGGAATATTCCCCGTGGCAAGTCCTTATGGCAATATTGTTGCGTATCAACAAACAATTTATGCAAGAGCTGAAAACGACATAACCGGCTGCTATTCTATTGTAGAATTGTTATTGATTGTTCACGATACTCCAAATGTTCCGTTGAATCTTCCCGATATAGTGGAGTGCAGTCCAGATCAGACCGAAATTGGGATAATATTTGACTTGACCCAGAATGAAGCATTGATTTTTGGGCTCCAGAACCCATCTCAGTTTGATATAAGCTACCATTTGACGGAACAAGATGCCCAAAACAATGTGTCACCCATTAGTGATCCCAGCAATTTTGCCAATACGAGCAATCCGCAGGATTTATGGGTAAGACTGGGCAATACCAATACAGAATGTGGAACGGTGCGCAAATTCACCATTCGCGTAGAATTAGCTCCGGAAATTGGTGGACCATTTGAACTTGAGGCATGTAATGATGCAATATTTACGGAATTTGACCTCACCACAATGGACCGTCAATTTACCTTGGATCAACCCGGTCTGGATGTGCAATATTATGAGACAAGTATGGATGCACAAAACGGCACTAACCAAATAGATCCTGACAATGCCTATACCAACACACAGAATCCGCAAACTATTTATGTTAGAGTGCTCCACGGCGATAGTGGATGTTCAGCCTACTCTACACTCACATTGATCGTAAACCCCACTCCAGATATAGAAACTCCCTCGCCTATTGAAATGTGCGACACAGATGGGGACGGTTTTGCCCAATTTGATCTGTCGATACGCGAGACCGAGATACTAAACGGAGAAGTTGGAACATTCTCATATCATCTTACTATGGAAGATGCAGAAAACAATTTAAACCCAATTCTCAATTACAATAACTATAGAAATGTGGAAACCCCACAGCAAACCATCTATGTTCGGGTTACCAATCCCAACACTGATTGCTATAGTATAGTAGAATTACTTCTAATAGTCAATGATCCCCCTATAATTGGCGAGATTACCGATTATGAAATATGTGAAGTAAATACAGACGGATTTGCTGTTTTCGATTTAACCACCAAAATCCCAGAAATACTGGATGGTCAAGATCCCACCTTGTTTAATGTAAAGTTCTATGAAAACCAAATCGACGCCCAAAATGGGGTGAATGCCATAATGAACCCGCAGGCCTACACGAATATGGTTAATCCTCAAGAGATTTTTGTTCGGGTAGAAAGTGGCAGTACCGAATGCTATGAGGCTAATGCCAGTTTCTTTTTAAGAGTTCTGGAAGGAGCCGAGGCCAATTCTCCGGAAGAGCCATTAGTGGCTTGTGAGGATGAATTGGGAACAGGCATAGGCACCTTTGATCTTACCTCGTTAGACCAAGAAATTATGGGAACCCAACAAGGACCTGTATTTGTTATAACCTATCACCCAACATTGGAGGATGCCCAAACCGGCGATAACCCAATTCCCGATCCAAACAGTTATCAAAGTGCCACCGGTACAATATATGCCCGTGTCACCAATACCGATACTGGATGTTATGCATTGGCGGTTGTAGATCTGAAGGTTATCCAGCTTCCGGTAATAGCTTTTCAAGACTCCTATAGATTGTGTTTGGACGCCGAGGGAAATCCGCTGATGGAAGAATTTGGAGAGGTTTCTCCCCCCCTTCTCGATACTGGTTTGGGCGGTTCTGACTACATTTTTATATGGCAGTTGGATGGCTTGATTCTTTTCGATGAAACATCAGGTAGTTTAATGGCTACTAGCGGAGGAGTATATACTGTTACTGTTATCGATGTGGAAAGCGGATGTGAGATTACCTCAAGTACAACTGTTACGGTATCTTCTCCACCCTTGGAGTATAGTGCCGAAGTAACCACAATGGCCTTTTCAAATCCACATACTATTGAAGCCACTGCAAGTGGACTTGGCACATACGTATTTCAATTGGATGATGGACCTACACAAAGCAGTGGGACATTTACAAACGTTCAGCCAGGGGACCATACAGTAACCATCTCAGATGTAAACGGATGTGGTAGTGTTACTATCGATGTAGGAGCAATAGATTATCCATTATTCTTTACACCTAATGGCGATGGATATCACGATACTTGGAATATTAAAGGAATTGAATCTATCCCTACTGCGAAAATCTACATCTTTGACCGCCACGGTAAACTGTTAAAGCAGTTGAGTCCAAATGGTCCTGGATGGGATGGCACCTATAATGGCAATCCTATGCCCTCTAGCGATTACTGGTTCAGAGTAATTTATCAGGAAGAGGAAATCGAAAAGGAGTTTAAGGGACACTTTACACTTAAAAGATGAACCAATAAGAATGAAACTTAAACATATACTTGCAATTATGGCTATTGCAACCTTAGTTCAGCAAGCACACTCACAGGAGGGAATCCCGTTGTATTCTGACTATTTTGCCGATAATCTCTATATATTGCATCCCTCAATGGCTGGTGCAGCCAACAGTGGGAAAATTAGATTGACCGCTCGACAACAATGGTTTGATCAAAAGAGATCACCAAACCTCCAAACCTTTTCGGCAAATATGCGCGTGGGGGAAAGGTCGGGCATTGGAGTAATAGCCTTCAACGACAGAAATGGTTTTCATTCGCAAGCAGGGGGATACCTCACATATGCCCACCATTTGATGTTTTCGCGTAGCGAACTGGATCTGAATCAATTATCCTTTGGCCTCAGTGCAGGGATAGTCGAATCCAAATTAGATGAAACCCAGTTCGATCTAAGCGATTTTGATCCCGTTATCGCGGGGATCATTCAAAGTACATCATATTTCAATGTTGACGTGGGTGTATCGTATAATTTTTTGGACTTCTCCACCCATCTTACGGTGAAAAATATAATCTTTCAAAATAGAGATATCTATACTGAGGATATTGAATCCAAAAATCAAAGAAGATATCTGTTTTCCGCAGCTTATACATTTTCAGGAACCTATAATTCCTCTTGGAGCTATGAGCCCTCCTTTCTGTTTCAATATATTGAACGGACTCAAGAGGCCGGTTTCGATATAAATTTTAAAGTGTACCGCGAAATGGATTTCGGCAAGATTTGGGGCGGCATTTCTTATAGAAGAAGTCTGGACGGCTCAGATTATGTGGATCGGGGAGGTGTTGCTTCACAGAAACTTCAATATATCTCTCCAGTTGTAGGTATCAATTTCAATAAATTCATGGTGGCCTATACTTATTCCTATCAAATTGGGAATATCCGATTTGACAATGGAGGGTATCACCAAATTACCTTGGGATATGATTTTTTACAAAGAAGAGCACCCTACGACTGTAATTGCCCCGCTGTTAATTAAAAAAACGCCAAATTCATATTTAGATTATCCTTTCCACGAAATGATGGTAACAAAAGATATAAGACAAGGGATTTTTATCCTTAATAAATTTTAATTAAATTTATCAAAAATTAACATTTTTCACATTGAGTTCACTTTTCCTCTAAATCTTTCTTGAGAAGGGCGAAATTTAAAAGTTCAAGATAAAAAAGATAGGTCATGAAAAAAAATTACTTTCTATTCACATCCCTAATTTTCCTGCTGTTTGCCAATTCAGCATTTTCCCAAAGTTGCAACACCTTGGAGATACTCACCACCACCGATGGCTCCGTTTGTGGTCCGGGCAAGGTGAACCTTTCGGCTACTGCCAGCGGAACAGGTACAGATATTTTTTGGTATAACGCCTCGACCAATGGAGATTTCCTTGGTTCTGGTTCCTCATTTGAAACACCAAAGATTGCCACAACTACTTCCTTTTGGGCAACTGAAGTGATTGCCACCGGAGTTAGTGGAAGTGTAGGACCTTCGGATCCCACTATTGGAACAGCCTCAGGATCAACCATAGCTATTAGCACGCAACGTCTATATTTTGATGTTGTCTCAAATGTAACTTTAGAATCCGTCGATATTTATCCCACGGCACCCATTGGATCCCAGGGAAGTGTGACCATTCGAGACAATACCCAAACTGTTTTATACGACATTCCTTATACCACAACGGTTACAGGCGGTAATAGTCCTCAAACAATAACTTTAAATGCAGTGCTTACTCCTGGGACCGATTATGAAATTGGGCAAGGAACAGCAATTATGCTGTTACGTAATACCACGGGTGCAACATATCCTTATACCTCATCGGCAATAAATATTACTGCTAATAGTTTTAATCCTAGTTATTATTATTGGTTTTATAACTGGCAATTTAATACTGGATCGGTAACCTGTGAATCACCCCGCAAGGAAGTGGTTGCCACGGTAAACAATGTGGCCGATGAGGACATTGCCGCCCTTCCCTATACCCATACGGCCAATACGGCCACCTACCACAACAACTATTCGGGCGCCCCCGGCACCGA